>Ga0209800_10000498_pt1 | contig 60107 bp, 62 predicted proteins | sample Higcelweek8metaG_FD_187174 | JGI IMG/M metagenome (GOLD analysis project Ga0209800, IMG submission 187174) | Freshwater pond sediment microbial communities from the University of Edinburgh, under environmental carbon perturbations - High... | ecosystem: Environmental > Aquatic > Freshwater >...
CCTTTACCGGTTGAAAAGCGGCACGGTATCTGAAAAGCAGGCTATTGCATCGCATGTCGATAAGGCATTTATCGTGCAAAGTTTGGACGACCATTTCAGCGTCCGGCGGATTGAAAGGTTTATGTTGCAAGTTGCCGATGAATCCATTCAACCGATATTGGTGCTGACTAAAACCGACCTTGGGTTCGATAAAGATTTGGTGGAAAACTCGCTAAAACATTTCACCCGTAAAATTCCGGTTTTCTACACCAGCACACTGCAACCTGAAAGCATCGGTCAGCTGCGGGCATTTATTGCACCGGGCGATACGGTTGTGTTTACAGGAATGTCGGGCGTAGGAAAAAGCACGCTGATCAATGCGCTTTGCGGGCAAGAGATACTTCAAACCAACACCATAAGCAGCTCAACCGGAAAAGGGAAACATACCACAACCCGCAGGGAGATGGTGTTATTGGAAGGTTCAGGTGTGTTGATTGATACACCGGGCGTAAAGCTTTTTGGCGTTACCAACGACGATACCGATACACTTTCAGAAGTATTGGACATTAGCCGTTTCGAAGGGCAATGCCGGTTTGGAGATTGCCAGCACATCAACGAGAAAGGGTGTGCCGTGATCGAAGCTGTTGAAGATGGGACGATTGACCGTGGCGTTTACGAAAGTTACCTAAAACTCCGAAAAGAGGCGTGGCACTACACGGCATCGGTACATGAAAAACGACAGTATGAACGGTCGTTTTCGAAGATGGTGAAGGAGGTAAAACAGAATCAGTCGAAAAGGTTATGATCTGTTTAAAATAGATGTCACAAATAAGCAATGTTGGTCTGGATTTCAAATTTGGACCAACATTCTTTTTTTAATTCAGTTCATAAATAATGTTTTTTAACAAATTACCGGGCAACCCTTAGAATTTATCGGCGAAATATTTGGGGGTTTCCCATAATCTTTCCTTTCTTTGCAAAAGAAAACAGACGTTCTCTTATGCAAGTTCAGAAAAAAGAAATACGCGACAAAATTCTGGAAGTAGCCACCCAACGGTTTTATACCGATGGTTATATGAATACCACAACCCGTCAGATTGCTACTGATGTGGAAATGAGTGTTAGCAACTTGTATAAGTATTTTCGGAACAAAGAGGAGATTTTCGATGTCATTGTTTCGGGGTATTACAATAGTTATGTCGAAAACTTTGCCCGTTTCATTTCACACGAATCCAAAGATACATTTGATAGTAAGGCGGCTCAAATCCTGGCCAATGCTTTGTTTGAAAGTATACGTGGTCACCAGTTACTGTTTGTCTTATTAATGGATAAAAGTAATGGGACAAAATATGGAGTTTTCAAGAACGAAATTATTACTCAACTTGAGCAACACATTGTCAAAGGGGTTAGCAACACTATGAGTAATGCTTACTTCATCAAAGTTGTTGTCAGAAATTTCTTTAATGGGATTATCGAGATTGCACGTGAATACCAATCTGATGAATGGACCTTAAATAATCTTATTTTATTAGCTGAATATCACTTAAAAGGAATATCCATTTTGTATTAATAAATTTTTTTAACAATTAAGAGAACGCATGTTCTCTATTAGATTTAATAACCATGAAAACAGTTATTGTTCAATTTAGTCCTTCGGGAAACACATTAAAAGTATCGAAAATGATTCAACACGAGCTTGAAGCGAGGAATCAGCAAGTCACACTGATCGATATTACCGGTAATCCCTGTTTATTTCAAAGTGAAGAGAAAACCCGCGAGTATTTATCTGAAATTGTTCCTCCACACGATGTGTTATTGATTGGTAGCCCTGTGTATGCCCACCATTTGCAATATCATGTTATTGATTTGATTAAGGCATTGCCAAAACCAGGAGGCAAATGGGGCAAATATGCTATTCCTTATGTTACTTACGGAGGAATATCATCGGGCATTGCATTAAAGGAAGCAGGCGAATTGTTGTATCAATCAGGGCGTATAGTACATGCAGGATTGAAGGTGTCAGCCTCACACAAAATGACACGTGCTTTTATGCCTGAAGAGTTCAATCGGGAAAAGTTATCGGAAGAAACGATTCCTCAGGTTGCAGAACTGGTTAACCGCATAATGCAACTTGAGGGAAATCCCGATGTTCGGAGTAATCATCGTTCGCTGCACTATAACGGGTTATCAACCCTGATCAAAGCATCTTTTATTTTTAAAGAAAGAGTTTGGCATGAAAAACGTTACCCAAAAATTTCCGTGAATATCGATGCCTGTACTCTTTGCGGTAGATGTATCGCCCAGTGCCCGGTAAATCATTTGGTGAAAGGAGCGAATCATTTGGTAGAGAATGATGAAAATCCATGTATTCATTGTATGAACTGTGTGGTGAACTGCTCAAAACACGCAATTGCTTTAACCGGCGAAATGGAAAAAGGGAAGGCATTTATGAAGCACATGATTGAAGAGCACGGAAACCGCGAAAAACCGGAGACGTCAGTTTATCCCACTTTTGAGAATAAAATACTGAGCGGGAAGAATGGATTTGGTGATAAGGTTTATATGGGAATGTTTAGAGGACTTGAATCGAAAACGAGGTATACGAAAAACAATCCTGTTGATGTATTAGAAATATCAGGTATAAGGGATGCCAAAAAAGTATTGGAAGTGGGCTGTGGTTCGGGCTATTTTACTTTGCCTGCAGCGAAAATGATTTCAGCGAATTGTGAATACTGGGCTATCGACATCCATCCTTATGCCGTTCAGGAGACCTTGAAAAAACTTCAAAATGAAGGTGTTAATGGGATAAAAGTTGAACAGCTCAATGCGCTGAATACACTTTTGCCCGACAAGTCTTTTGATCAAGTGCTGCTTTATGGTGTTATTCCATCTCCGTTCCTGCCAATAGATAAGTTAATGACAGAAATGGCGCGCATTATGAAGCCAGGAAGCAAACTAAGCATTTGGACAATAAATACATTAGGGATTAGAAAAGGAATCATTGCTAGCAAGTTATTCCGATATTCATGGAAGAAGGGGAATGTCATTCTGTTTGAAAAAATATAGGCGATTCCGGTATCGTCGGTTGATGTTATATCACTTCAGAAATTTCGTAATAACCTATTTTATATCTTTTTTGGACAGTAGTTCCGCAAAATAGGGAGTTGATAAAAAAAAACGATAAAATCCTTTTTGAGATTTCTAAGGTTATTATTTAAAAAATATTTTGATATAATTTTCAACTTCATCTGCAATAAACCCTGCACCTATGGAGTTTTGGTGAATTCCATCTGTCAACAATAAAAACCCATTGTCACGGGAGATAGAGTCAAGGCTTTTGAAAAGGATGAAATGTTGAAATAATGCCCTAAAAGACCGTTTCGTAGTATCAGTGCAATCAGCACCTTCACCGTTAATTTTTTGGATTAGAAAATCTTTTTGTTTTTCATAAACAGGCAAATATGCAATTCCTTCTTTTTGTGCAAGCATTTTCAACTCATTGTTGTATTTTGCTATTGTCTGATTCTCTGGTGATGAAAGGTTTTCTCCAATAACCGGCAAGGATGCTATGGCAATTTTAACATTTTTGATTTGGTTTAATTTCCGAATGATTTCTGTTATATCATTACTATAATCATAAAGAGTGGGTTCGTGCGGAATATGCTTTAGTTTTCTTGTAATCCGAGCAAGGTTTGTATCTAAAGATGACATTACATCGTTAGTTCCTACTAATAACACAACTAAATCAGGATTTAACCCAATAGCTTTTTCCAGCTTCAGTAACACATTGTAGGCTTCGTAACCAGCTATACCATGGTTAAAATATTTATATCTTTTTGTTCCTAATCTTTCCTTCAGAATCTTAACGTAACTTGAACTGATTTTGCCCTGAGTGATACTTGCTCCCAGGAACAATATTTTTTTTCGTTTTTCCATGTCTTATTTTTTGATTATTTATTTTTTCCCAAGAGCAGGAATCAAATAAATAGCACCGCAAAGAATCATTGTAAATACCAGCGGAATAACGCATTTTGGGAAGAAAAATTCTGCGGCGCCTCTGATAAAAAAGAATGCAGAAGAACCAATAAGAAGAGCCTTACCCAATTTAGAACTCAAAATTTCGTTACGAAACATCAGCATAATAATGCCAAGCATTACAAAAAATGTTACCACACCAACATTTAGCATTTGAATAATCTTAGCCAAGAAGGGTTTGATCTGAGCAAAATCGGGACTGTTACGAAAGAATTTAAAAAAGGTAGCATTAAATATACCAAATAGCAGGTAAGCTATACCACCAATTGTAACGAGGGTTTTGTTTAACTTTTCCATTTTCAGATTTTTTGAAATTAGTACAGCAAATCTACGTTCAGTATATTTTTATACCTCAAAAGGAAATAGTAAACGCCCAATTTCCAGTGTTGAGGTGGTAGTTTTATACGTTGACTACCAATTCTTCTCATTGAGAAGAATTGGTAGTAAGAATAACTCTTTTCAACATTCAAAATCTAATTACTGACTGTTTTTGATCATTCAACGTTTGATTTCAGTCAGTCAACTATTTTCTTTATGTACTATTAATTAGCAAAGCCATTTTTGCCTTCAAAAGTCAGAAGCATTAAATTTCAATAGCCATGAGAACACTTTTCTTAATTTTATATTTTGTATTTGGTCTTTCTTCTGTGGAAGTTTTTGCACAGGAAGAAATAGCTGGTAGCGTTGAGAATCAGTCTAAATCAACGAAATAGGTTCCACAAGTAATGAATCGGACAATAATAAAAAAAATCATGAACGTTTTGCTTGTTACGCTGCTCCTTGTAGCTCTCTTTTTCGCGCTTTTCTTTTGTTTTCTTTGGATAAAAAGCCCAGGTAAACCCACCCAATTTCGCGATAAAAGCGGGAAAGTATTGGAGGGGAGCATTTCTGAAAAAGTATTTGTAACCATTGGTGGGGTTAAACAAGGAATGTTCATAAGGGGAAAAGAGATCAATAATCCGGTATTGCTTTATTTGCACGGAGGTCCTGCTTTTCCGAATTATTTTCTGATTGAAAAATACTATCCCGGTCTTGAAGATTATTTCACGGTTTGTTATTGGGAACAACGTGGCGGCGGGTTATCCTATTCGTCCGAAGTCACCCTGGAAAGTATGACTTTCGATCAGCTAACCTCCGATTGTATTGAAGTGACGAATTACCTCCGCAACCGTTTTGGCAGAGAGAAAATCTACCTGATGGCCCATTCGGGAGGAACTCCTATTGGCATTCAGGCTGCTGCAAAAGTGCCTGAGCTTTTTTATGCTTACATTGGTATGGCACAAATTACCCGTCAGGCCGAATCGGAAAAAATTGCCTACCGTTACATGCTCGGAGAGTATGAAAAAACTGGCAACCAGAAAGCAGTAAATGAATTGAAAAAGTTCCCGTTAATGGAAACGGATACCAGTGTAGTTTCGTTCTACAAATCGTTGATCCGCGACAACTCGATGCACGAATTGGGTATTGGCACTATGCGAAACATGCGGTCGGTACTGAAAGGGGTTTTCATTCCGGTTTGGATGTGCAAAGCCTATACGTTGAGCGAAAAATGGAATATATGGAAATCGAAATTTACATTCCTGAAAAGGACGACCCTGTTCAATCAACTTTTTGCATTGAATATTCCCGTTCAGGTTCCTGAACTAAAAATCCCGGTTTACTTTTTCTCCGGTAAATATGACCTGACGGTAAATTACGAGTTGTCGAAAGCCTATCTCAATCAATTGAACGCGCCGGTAAAGGGATTTTACACCTTTGAAAATTCGGCACATAGCCCGTTATACGAGGAGCCTCAAAAAGTACAATCGATAATAAAAGAAGATGTGCTGAACCAAACCAATGGTCTGGCCGACAAATAGAAGATTAACCAAACATTAAAAATGAAAAAATACAATCAAATACTTTTGGTTACCTTGTTAACACTTTTGACAATTATGTTGAAAGCGCAGAACAATAGCTACGAACACTTGATAAACAACGATTATAATTTTGAAGATCAATCAGTCATTTCCAGCGACGATTTGCAAAATGTTTCGGTCAATTTTGGGTTTATTTTTGGTGACTTTCGTTAAAATTTTAAAACAGAGATGATTTTAAAACAGAGATATAGCAAAGATGAAGCCTTTGTGAGTTTTGCCCCGGCAATACTGAAAATCTATAACCGTAACCGTGAAGAATTTTGGGACATCGCGTTATCTCAGTTTCTTTCCGATCAGTTTTCGCTAAAAGGGACGTTCCAAAAAATTAAGCTGGGGATTGAACTTTACAAGGCATTCAACGGATTGACCCAATACCGGAAAAAAGTATTGCAGGATTTTTCGCAAAGCCGATTAATCGATATCAACAGTTGGAAGAGCAACCGCAAAAGCTACTTTACCGATGCCTATCCCATCTTTGCTTTTCTGGTCATTTGGATGGAGGAAAATGGTCTTCACGAGATGCTCGAACGATTTGATGAAGTACTGAAAGCCGCTGTTTTTGCCGTTGCCGGTTATGGAATCCTTGATGTGAATGTCGATGGCGATTCTCCTTCACCGGTCGAAATACTAACAGCTCATGCGCTTATTAGCGAATATGAATTCTTAGCGCTCGATGTTTTAGGGACAACCAAGGCAAATGTTGAAATCATTCATAAAATGCGAGGTCTTTATCTCGATGCTGAAATAAAAGAAAAAGCCTGTCGTCACAAATGCAGCCCTTACCGTAAAGATGCTCCCGAAGCGCTTGGATCCAAAGGCGCCAATGCTGTTTCACCCTTTATGCTTTGCTTGGAAAGGCTTGGAAAAGCTGAACTGATAGACCGCTATTGGGAGGTTTTCCTCTCGTTTGGTGCAGTTATTCAGCTTATTGACGACTGGTGCGATCTTGAAGCTGATCTTGCCGTTGGGCATTATTCGTATATCACGTTAGGATACGAGTCGATGTTAAAAAAATATTCACCTGAACAAGTTGCCCGAAAATTACGCTCTGATGAATTTTTGATTAGTGAATCGTACAAAACCGGGAAACGGTTGATCGAAAAATCGGGAAAAATACTTACCGAATTGAACGACCCAATTTTGGGTAAACTGGTTGATATTACCGACATCAGATTGGAAAGTTATTTAAAACAGAGTATTACTTTTAGTAAAAAATTGATCAAATGAACAATCATCATAAAATATTGTGGCCATCATTCGATTTGAAAGACAAGTTGTTTTGGGCAGTTACGGCAGTTTTTATGTTTGTGAAGTTGTCTTTGCACCTGCTTACCAACACTAACTACGAGCTGCACCGCGACGAAATGCTTTATTTCAACATGGCCGACCACTTGAGTTTTGGCTATGCATCGGTGCCACCGGTGATTGGCTTTCTGGCCTTTCTGGTGAAATCGGTATTTGGCTATTCCGTTTTTGGAATCAGGTTATTGCCCGCATTAGCTGGGGTTGCAACCATTTATCTGACAGCCAAAATTGTGAAAGACCTTGGTGGTGGTTTTTTAGCATTGATCATTGCATTAACTTCATTTTTGCTTTCGCCCGGGTTTCTTTTGTTCGATACTCTTTTCACGCCAAATGTTTTTGAACAGTTTGTTTGGACGTGGATCTTGTATTTGATGTTACGAATGGTCAATACCAACAATCCAAAAATTTGGGTATCGATTGGTATTTTGCTGGGTATTTCGTTTCTGATCAAATATTCAGTTTTGTTCCTGATAGCAGGGTTCTTTTTTGCCCTTCTTTTGAGTAGTCACCGAAAATTGCTGGTATCCAAATATTTCTATTGGGCTATTGCCATTGGTGTTTTGATTTGCCTGCCCAATTTGATCTGGCAATACAACCACAACTTACCGGTGTTTTACCATTATAGCGAATTGCAGAGAAGCCAAATGACGAACATGACCCGTATCAATTATTTTATCGACCTGTTCAGTTTGAATATTGTGGCAACGTTGATTTGGCTTTTTGGTTTGGTGGCGCTGATCCTGTTCAAAAGAGAGCGGAAATATCAATTTTTTGGCATTGCTTCACTGCTCATTATCTTTTTTTTCATGTTGTGGAAAGGAAAGGGTTTTTACAATTTGGGATTGATTCCATTCCTGTTTGCCATTGGCGCTTTTGCAATGGAAAAATATTTTGTCAACCGGTTGAAGTTGATCAGCTACGCAACGTTACTTGTCGTGATTCCAACTTCGTTGTTAGCAATGCCATTCGCGTTACCTTTGCTAACGTTCGGACAGATGGAGAAATATTCCGAACGGCTACACCATCCTGCAGTGGTTCCTTTTATAAGGTGGGAAGATGGTAAAATTCATCCGGTAAACCAGGCTTTTGCCGATATGACCGGATGGAAGGAGTTGGTTGGAATTGTAGCCAATGCATATTGTGAACTGACCCTCGAAGAACAAAAAAATTGCACCATTTATGGAGAACGTACTTACGGATATGCAGGCGCCATAAATTTTTACGGAGAAAAGTACAATCTGCCCGATGCCTTTACCTTCAACGATTGTTATGTAATTTGGGCACCCGATACCATTCCTTTTGGGCCGATGATTTATATCAATTATGGCAAAAATGGCATCGATAAATTGTTCGAAAACGTGAAGGTGGCAGGAAAAGTGAATGATCCTTATTTCAGGGAAATGGGATTGAAAGTATTTCTTTGTACGAATCCACGACCTGAAGTACTTTCAGTATATCAGCAATTGGCGATAGAAGAGAAAAAAGTTTACCAAAAACAAAAAAGATGATTGAAACAGAAAGACTTATTATACGGCCATTGACTTACAGCCAGCTTGAAAAATACATCCTTAATGACAATTCGTTAGAGCAAGAGTTGAATTTGAATAAAACGGTGAGAACGATTTCTACTGAGCTAAAAGAAGCGCTTGAGCAGACCATTTTGCCCAATGTAGCCGACCCATCGAAAAACCATTTGTATTCAACGCTTTGGACCATCATTTCAAAACAGGAGAATAAAATGGTTGGCGATTTATGCTTTGTTGGTCAGCCAAATTGCGATGGCGAGGTTGAAATTGGTTACGGCACTTACGATGATTTTTCAGGAAAAGGATTTATGACCGAAGCAGTTAGTGGAATGATTAAGTGGGCTAAAAATCAGCCAGATGTTAAAGCCATTGTTGCCGACACCGAAAAGACAAACACCGCTTCGTTTCGGGTACTTGAGAAAAACGGTTTTGTCAAGATTGGTGAAACGGAATTGTTGTTTCACTGGAGGCTTCGCTTTGAATAACCAAAACCCGTCATTCAATCCCAAAATTTAAACATTCAGCAGATTGTTTTAAAAGCGTGTGAATAGATTCACTATTTTTATTTTGTTAATGAAACACCTGAATTTTGAGGTGTAAATTACTGAAACAAATAGCATGGATTTCATTTTACGACCCTGGAATTTTGACGATGTGGATAGCCTGATAAAATACTTTAGCAATCCTCACTTTACCCGGTTTCTGTCCGATGGTTTTTAGGACTTCAAAAACGGAGAATTCCACGATAAACTGGTATACGCAATTTTGATATGAAAGCAGAAAAATCTAACATTGAAAACAATGCGGGCGAAATGAACAAATTCAGGCTTGCCCTCGATCAGGTACCAAGCGCTATTTTTATCATGGATAAAGATTGGAATTTTGAATATATAAACCCTGAATTTGAAAGACTTTCGGGCTTCATGCGTGAAGAACTTTTACACAAAAACATTCGCGACACGCTTTACAAAAATATTTCAGGTATTCCTGAATCGCGCAGGGGAATCATCACCAACCTTTACGAAGGGAAAAGCTGGAAAGGCGAACTTCTTACCGTTGCCAAAGACGGGTCGAAATATTGGGCTGAAACGACAGCATCGCCCTATAAAAATGAAAAAGACGAGGTGGACGGGTATATTGTTATCCAGCATGATGTTACCGATAAGAAAAACCTTGAGAAATCAATCAGCGAAAGTGAAAATAAATACCGTACGTTGGTCGAATATTCACAAGATGGAATTGCAATCGTTCAGGACGGCCATTTCAGGTTTGTAAACAATGCCATGTGCAAGGTTCTTGGATATAGTCCGCAAGAGTTTTATGAAATGAATGGCAACGAAATTCTTCACCCCTCGTGCCGCGAAACGATTTTAGACATCCATCAAAGAAGGATGGCCGGTGAGGTTTCCAGCATTAACTATTCGATGCAGCTTATTACAAAAGATGGCCGGGTGATAGATGTTGAAGCCCAGTCGTCAACTTTTAATTATGAAAGCAGACCAGCAGGGTATCTTACCATTCATGATGTGACCGAAAGCCAGCGGATGCAGGAAGCCCTCCTTCGCAGCGAACGACGTTTTCGCGAACTAACCGAAATGCTGCCACAGGCCATTTATGAGCTTGATGCCAACAACCATCCGCTGTTTATGAACCGTGCCGGACTGAACATGTTTGGGCTTGCTCCCGGAGCATCTCAGAGCAAAAAGGCATTCGAGTTCTTTTCGCCAGAAGATACCAAAAAGATGAAAGAGGCACTCGACCGTGAATCGAAAAATATTCGGTACGAAAATGGGTTGTTACAGCCTTTTGCATCAGAACCTGCTGAATATATGGCCAATAAAACCGATGGTTCTACCTTCCCTGTTATCGTTTATGGAACCCCGATCGTTGAAAATGGGTTGGTTACAGGCTCCCGGGGAATCATCGTCGACATTTCGGAACGGAAAGCCATGGAGAATGCCCTCCGCGAGAGCGAAAAGAAATATAAAACCCTTGTTGAGAATTCACTCGACGGGATCATGATCGTAAAGAATAACAGGATCCTTTTCGCAAATGACACCTACTGTAAAATGTTAGGCTATGATTGCGAATTTATTTCAAAATCATTTGCAACCGATTTTATTGTTCCCGATGAACAAGATAGGGCTTTGGCTCTTTCAGAACGCCGTTTAAATGGAGATAAATCAACAATCAGGGATTGTTATCGGTTGATGCGGAGCGATGAAAAGATCATCGAATGTGAAGCATATTCTTCAGTTATTAATTACGAAGGAGAAATAGCCAGCTTCTTCACCATTCACGACGTGACCGAGAACCGTCGAATGCAAAAGGCACTTGAAGAGAGTGAAGAAAAATACCGAAGCTTTATCGAAAAAGCCACCGATGGAATTGTGATTACCCAGGATGGCAAATTGAGATTTTCAAACGAAGCCATGCACGAAATGATGCAGTATTCGGAAGAAGAGATGTTGGAAAAGTCTTTTTTGGAATTTGTTATCCCTGAGGATCATGAAGAGATGCTCCAATATCACAAGCGGCGCATGGCGGGCGAGAAGTTCAACGTGTTGTACCGGAGTCATTTTATTCGGAAAGACCGGAAAATTATCACTGTTGAATTGAATGCCCGAACGCTCGATTTCAATGGGAGGCCAGCTGCATTCATCGTAATACGCGACATTACCGAGCGGCTGATCATTGAAGATGAGCTGAAGTTGGCAAAAGATGAACTTGAAGAACTGAACAAAAATCTGGAAGAGCGGATTAAAGAAAGTTCGGATAATTTAACCGAAGCCCGGACTCAACTGATCAGGCTTCAAAAGGAAAATCTGCAATCACAGTTTGAAGTGCTTCGGCAACAAGTGAATCCGCACTTCTTGTTCAACAGTTTGAACGTGCTCACTTCGCTTATAAAACTCGAACCCGATTTGGCTGAAAAGTTCACCGAGCACTTGTCGAAAGTTTACCGTTACGTATTGGAAAACAAAGATAACGACCTTGTCGATCTGAAAACTGAACTTGATTTTCTTGATGCTTACCTGTTCCTGCTGAATATCCGTTTTATGGGCAAGATCGCGGTGACCATCAACATTGGAAACGACAAAACCGAAATGCTGATTCTGCCTTTGGCGTTGCAGTTGCTCATCGAGAATGCCATTAAGCACAACTCCATGTCGAAAAAAGCGCCGTTGCGTATCGACCTGTTTATCGACGAGAACAACTTCCTGAATGTGGTAAACAACCTTCAGGAGCGCGAATCGTATATCGCCTCAACCGGCGTAGGGCTGAAAAACATTGAACACCGTTACCAGTTGCTCGAAATGCAAGCTCCTGAGTTCATCAAAACCGAAACATTGTTTATTGCAAAAGTTCCCCTAAAAAAATGATGAATAAGAAAAAGAATGAAAATACCAATAAACGAACCTTAATCTAGCCCCAAAGGGGCATAATTACTAGCTCGGGGTATAGCCCCGGGTTTCAGGGAAAAAGATATAAGAGACAACTAAGCCCCATCGGGGCGTAATCAATAAAATGTAAAACAATAAATTATGCCACAATCATTAGTACGAAATTATTTGCACATCACCTTCAGCACCAAAAACAGGGTTGCTTTAATCGATGGGTCAATACAAGATGAATTGTATAAATATCTTGGTGGCATTTGTAAAAACAACGAATGCAACCCTTTAATTGTAGGCGGACATTACGATCATGTTCACATACTGTGCCTATTGTCGCAAAAAATTGCGCTTATGAAGCTTATTGAAGAGATCAAATCGCATTCATCGAAATGGATAAAAACGAAGGGCGAAAACTATGCTAATTTCTATTGGCAAAACGGATATGGTTCTTTTTCTGTTAATCCTATCGAAACGGATGTGGTGAAGAAATATATTTTAAATCAGGCCGAACACCACAAAAAGGTGATGTTTCAGGATGAGTACAGGGCATTTTTAAGAAAATACAATGTCGAATATGACGAGAGATATGTTTGGGATTAACCGATTACGCCCCGTTGGGGCTTACGGTCATATTATGGATAGTCAACACAGGGCTACTCCCTGTGCTAATGATCAGAGCCCTTTGGGCCTATTAGCTTGTGAGATATTATGTAGAAACCAACTCTGGTTAGGAGCAAAATTCTTAGCATATTGAGCCAATGTATAGAATTAATAAAAGCCCCTACGGGGCGCAATCAATAACCAAAGATTAGCCCATAGAGCCAATGATTGAAATTGCATAAGCCCCAACAGGGCAAAATCATTAGCTCGGAGTAAAGCCCCGAGACAACGGGGCGTAATCAATAAATGAAAGAAAACACAAAATGAATATAGTAATTATTGAAGATGAAGCGTATGCCGCGAGGAGGTTGGAAAATCTTATTACAGAATACAACCCAGATTTTAAAATTGTAGCCTGGCTTGAGTCGGTACACGATTCCATCGAATGGTTTACCAACAATCCGCAACCCGATCTGATTTTTTTGGACATACACCTCGAAGACGACCTGAGCCTGGCCATTTTTAAAAAGGTAACTGTAACCTGCCCCATCATTTTCACCACAGCAACCGACGAACTGGCTGTGAAAGCGTTTCAAACCAAAGGCATCGACTTTCTGCACAAACCTGTGGTACAGGCCGATCTGAACCGTTTGCTCGAAAAATTTACAACTCTGGGGCCAGGTTCGATGCAAACGATCGGAGCCACTTTTTTCGAAGATCTAATTAACCGAAAATAGCAACTTAAATCAAACCTTATGAAGGCAATAATCATTGAAGACGAAGAACTTGCTGCCCGACGGCTCAAAACGCTTATTGCAGAATGTGATCCAGGTATTGAAGTGGTAGCCATGCTCGAATCGATCAGCGATTCGGTAGAATGGTTCAGGCAAAACACTCCCCCTGATCTGATTTTTCTCGACATCCACCTCGAAGATGGGTTGAGTTTTGCCATCTTCGATGAAGTTAAAATTAATGTGCCCATCATTTTCACCACAGCTTTCGACGAATACGCCATCAAAGCTTTTAAGCTAAAAAGTATTGATTACCTGCTGAAACCAATCTTGAAGGAAGATTTATGCCGGGCTATTGTAAAATATAGAGAGTGGCAGGGCGATAAGCGGCAGTTGGTAGACCTTACCGAGCTGATGCAGATCATTGCCCCGAAGCGTCAGAACTACCGCGAACGTTTTTCGGTGGCCGTAGCCGATAAGCTAAAAACCATCGACGTAAAAGAGATCGCCTATATCTTCTCGGCCAGTAGCATCACCTTTGCCGCCACGTACGACAAGCATCAGTACACGCTCGACCAGAGCATTGATAAAACAAGCGAGGAGCTGAATCCATCAGACTTTTTCAGGATCAACAGGCAATATCTTATCAGCCATAAGTCAATTGTAAACGTTCATGTATACCCAAAAAGTCGATTGAAAGTGGAGCTTAATCCACCGGTGAAAGAGATGATTTTTGTAAGCATCGACAAAGTGACCGAGTTTAAAAAGTGGCTTGATGGAAGGTAATATGGATCATCATTCAGCAATTGTTCACCAATTTTTTTGTGCTTCAACCCATCATCACGGCAGTAGGTTTAATTAACTTTGGGCTGGCGCTAATGCCACGAATTCAAACGAGCGATGCAATAAGCAAGTAAACAACATAAAATTAGATTGTTATACCATCACTTAAAAATTTCAACTATGAAGAACGCAATCATTTTTTACAACAGTAAACACGGGACAACAAAAAAATATGCCGAAGAAATTGGTGTATATTTAGCTCAGAAGGGAATCGGTTCCAAAACATTATCGATCAGTGAATATTCAGATTCTGAATTAGTCGGTGCCGATTATCTGTTTTTAGGTTGTTGGACAAGTGGCTTGTTCTTTTTTCTTCAACATCCTGAAAAAATTTGGAAAGATTTCGCTGTAAAACTACCTAAGCCATTGCAAACCAAGGTCGCTCTTTTCACAACCTATAAGATGCTAACCGGAAGTATGTTCAATAGCATGCGAAGAGAATTAAAAATTGGAATCGAATCATCCTCAACTGAACTCAAGTCCCGGGAAGGATTGCTTTCACAAACCGATAAGTTAGTAATCGACAAATTTGTTGGCTAACTCAATACTTGTCGTTTCGCTCAACTCAATGTAAATAGGGAAGGTTATTGATCCAGATATTTCAAATAATCTTCCCTTGCAGGACTGAACACCTCAATGGCAACCGAATCAGCCAAAATTTCTGCAAAATGGCTAACCCCGGCAGGTATTGACCAGCTGTATCCGGGGAAAATATTCTGTGATACCTCACCAATCGTAAGCTTGATATTTCCTTTGACCAAATAGCCGGTTTGCTCATAAGGATGCTGGTGTGAAGGGAGCAGCGCCCCTTTCTGCAACAAAAATTCCGACATCAACATGGCCTCTCCGTAACAAAGGGTTTTGATCCTGATTCCCGGCAAGATTTCGGTATATCCGTTTTCTGAAGCAATTCCAACCATCATGGTGAGTTTATAATTGTTTCTGCAATAGTAAGGAATTCTTTCAACCTCTGAAAACTTCCTTCAACATTCTATTATCCACAGAATAGCAATTCATTTCAATATTGAAAAATCAGTGTTCAACAAACAAAACAAGCCATTCAACCAACCGTTTTTTTTGGTTTCAGAGCGAACGATCAAATTTGTTTTAAAAATTTAAATAGCCATGAAAGTACCTTTTACAATCGATCAATTTTTCAATGTTTTCGAAAACTACAACACAAAAATCTTCCCCTTTCAACTATTGATTCTGCTTCTTGGGTTAATTGTCCTGGTCTTCGTTCATCAGAAAAAATCATCAAAAAACATTCTGATTGGAGGTTTTCTCGGATTGCTTTGGATTTGGACTGGTGCTGTTTACCATTTGATGTTTTTTACAGCAATCAATAAACCAGCATTCGTCTTCGGAGGGCTCTTTATTCTTCAGGGTTTGTTATTCCTGCTGAATACCTTTTCAAACTCGAAAATAGAATATGGTTTCGGAGAGAAGGCCAAAGATTATCTGGGTTACTTCTTCATTTTGTTTGGTCTCATTATCTACCCCATTATCGGGTATGTTGTTGAAGGTTCTGCTTCGAGGATCATTTCACTTGGGCTGCCTTGCCCTTCAACTATTTTCACCTTCGGATTCTTGATGCTGGCAACAAACAAGGTTCCGAAATATCTGCTTATCAGCCCCTTTCTGTGGTCGCTGATTGGTCTTAGCGCCGCCATAAACTTTGGAGTTATTCAGGATTATATGCTGATTATTTCAGCAATAGTAGCAGGAATCTTTCTTTTTAGAAAAAAATTGTAGGTTGATTGCAGCCTGACAGAAAATAATCTGTCTTTATTCTTGTCAAATAGCCGGACAAGTATCATTGAAATGAATTAACACAAACATTATAAATTAATTGTCATGAACACACAAAGATTCTTAACCATTATTGTTTTATTCGCCACATTGGCATTTAGCTCTTGTATCCGCTTCGACCTTGATATTAATAATGACTGCGTCAGAGGTATCGGACCGTCTGTTGAGCGTGAATTAACACTTTCTGAATTCAGCAAATTCGATCTGGGAGCATCCTTTAACGTTGAGGTATCGCAAGGGCCTGTTCAGAAAGTTGTTGCTGTTGGCCAGGAAAACATTATCGATCATTTGAACACCTCGGTGAACAACGGATCATGGGACATCTGCCTCGATAATGGATGTTATTCAAACTTTGATTTGACCATTTACATCACTGTCCCTTCCATCGATCAGGTTAAGCTGAGCGGTTCAGGGAAAGTTGAGATGGATGATTTCAATCAGGATAACGACCTGACAGTAAGTATTTCCGGCTCGGGTAATTTCAGAATGAATGAATTCGAATCGGCTGAAAACCTTTATGCTTACCTGAGCGGGAGTGGCAGCTTTTATGCCAATGAGCCCATCACAAGCTTCAACGCCTTGACAGTCAGAACCAGCGGTTCTGGGAATTTTAACGGTTTCCCTATTGAGGTTAAAGAATGTTCGGCTAAAACATCGGGATCAGGTAGTTGCCATGTTTATGCTGAAGAGAAATTAGATGCTTCTATTTCAGGCTCGGGCGACATCGTTTACAAAGGATCACCTCAGATTGAATCGAACGATAGCGGATCGGGTAAACTATTGCATGTCAATTGATCTGATTTCAAAAACACTTGTTTAGAATGAAGGAAAAGATTGAGAAATAGAATTGATCTAGGTTTTTAAAAGGGAGACATTTAATTTGGATTGTTGTTTCCCTTTTTTCCTTGCCTATCTTTTTAACGAACGTTCATTAACGTTCGACAGCATATTCCCCGTATTCACATCCGCCAAAGCTACCCTGTAGTTGATCAATCAGCGTTTGTTCCTTGTTGTTTCTATAAATTGTTATTGTACCTTCTGCATGACCGCCATTCCAAAGTTTGTTGTGATTTTTTTCTCCACGAGGGTTTTCGTAGTTAACGTTCAAAAGGTAATCTTTGCGGCATTTGAAATGGATATCGAGTATGATTTCCCTGTTTCGTGAGTTGATATTCCAATAAATATATTGCTCGTCTTCACTTGAACTGAATTCTTGTTTTGAATATTTCCAAAATTTGGAGAAATTGAATTCATAGAATTTCCCATTGTATGAAAAAGCTGTCAGGATTCTTCGTTTCAATGCAATTCCGAATACATTAGGGCATCCACCACCAATATCAATACTGGCATCAACCTGATTTTTGTTTTTCAGGGATATTAAGTTGTTGCAATTTAACCATATCCATGGATTGGAATAATCACGTCCCCAGTTTTTATCCTGATAACCATACGATGTTTCGGGCGAGACGATGAAACGTTCATCGTTAAAAATCACTTCACCTTCAAATTCGGTAAGCATACCTGCAACGTGCCAATACATTTCGAAGGCTTTCAAACGGTTAAACATTCTCGACGAACCATAACCAACATCATATTTAATACGCTTACTGGCTTTCAGTTCCCAGCTCATCGAACCGGCATCCGACATCATTCCGGGGTTATTTTCAGCTTCTTCTTTCGATACGGCGACACTTCCTTTGAGGTAATTTTCGGTTACAACAGATGTGCCTATTTCGCAATCGAGGACTTTGTCCGAAGCTCTAAATTCATCAATTCCGAAGAAATTGTGAAGCTGAGCTTTTTCAATTCCCCAACAACCAGCCTTAAGCATGGCATAAACCGGTTTTTTTCCGATGGCTCTATTTCCCGGATCTTGACCAAGCACAATTTTTCCGTTCCATAATCCCGGATTCAGCACATAATATTCAATAAAGAAAGGCCGAAGCTCGCCGGTAGTTTCGTGCCGGCCTACAAAAGAGTGCCACCACCAGTCATAGCCGTTTTTCTTCGTTTTTCGATTCAGACGGAATGCATTTTTGCTCATAGTTTCATGATTGAATGTAAGTTCTAAATTAAGCTAATTTTATCATTTAGTTTCATATTTTCATCTCGAAGTAGCGATAAGATCACTAAAAGTTAAATTTTTAATTTGAGCTTGAGAATCCGGAGTTTAATACCCAAAAACGGGCATTCAACAATCTTTCTTTACGAAAGTTGGAATCAATATAACATTTTTACGACAATTCTTGAATAATCATCGTTATACAGCTAATATTGTAAACCATGCAAACACAAATCGATAAAACGAAGGAGCTTGAAGCCAATCTGGTATTGATGAACAACAAGCTTCATTTCCGCGGAACGGTTGAAGGGAACGACCCAATTTCCATTGATTACATTCCACCTCATGGCGATGGGTTGGGTTATACTTCGCTTGAATTGTTACTTCTAAGTTTATCTTCATGTATAGGAAGCGGATTGCTCACTTTTCTTCGGAAGATGAGGAAAACCATTCTGGATTTTGAAATTCACACCAAAGGGTTGCGCAGGGAAGAACATCCCACTGCATTCAAAACCATTATCGTAACCATTAAAATCGCTTCGCCCGACATTACGGAAGCAGAGTTGACCCGTCTTCTCGCGCTTCAGGAAGAGACTTATTGTCCGGTTTGGTCGATGATTAAGGGGAATGTCGATATTCAGGTACATTTTATCCTTTCAAAGTAAACCCAACAGCAGATGAAGAATTTTAATACCCTTTTTTTAATTTGTCTTTTTACTTTTTGCAGTATACCTCTTTTTAGTAACGAGTTATCGGTCGATTCAACCAAATACAATAAAATTGAGGCAAATGTCAGCTATTATAATCTGGGATCGGTTGACGAACTTTATTCATACACGATCTATTCCGGATCAGGTTTGTCCTATGGGTTAAAATATATGAACGGGAATCAAAAAAAGAATCATCAGCTCACGTTACGTTATGCCATGATCGATCGAACGCCAAAATCATTAAATCTCGATGTGAATCTTTTTTCTGATGGCGATCCGATTTGCGGTAAAAACAGTTTTATTTTCGAGGCATTCGATTCCTACCGTTTTTTACTTGAAAAAGCAAGTTCAAACGTTCTGCGGCTTTATGCCACCGGAACATGGTTAACTACCATAAACATTACCACCAATGCCAATAGTTTACCCGAATTGATTCAAAGTGGTTTGGCTGCCGGGCTTTACAGTGAAGCAAACATTAAAAATCATCGGTTTAAGGCCGAACTTTTTGTACCTTTTGTTTCCTGGACTGTTCGGAATAGCTATTCCTTATCGATGACCCAAAACTATGAGAAAATGAGCAATTTCGCGTTTATAAAACAAAATTCTCAAATCCAGTTTCCCAATTCCCTGCTGGCGGTTTATTCAACTTTTGGATACGGATATGCATTCTCAAAACATTTCAGTGTTGAGGGAGAATACAATTTCCGATACATGCTGAATACCTCACCAAGGCCTTTGAAATCGGTTTCAGGTATTTATTCTTTCGGTTTAATCTATACATTTTGATAGCCATGAAACGAAATAAACTCTTTTTTTCACTTTCATTTTTACTGCTCTTCCTTTTTCAGGGTTGCGAAGAAGATCTTTTAAATGAAGACTATAAAAACACTCCATTAGATAATTATGAGTTTTTCTGGAATGAGTTCGATCAATTTTATGGAGCCTTTGAGTCCAAGAATATCGACTGGGACTCGCTTAAAACTGTTTATAGTGAGGGGCTTACCAACAACTCTTCCGATCAGCAATTGTTTAGTGCATTGAGTGGTCTGTTGAATGAGTTAAACGACGGTCATGCTGATTTGTATGCTCAGAAAATAGGTTATTACCGTTCGTGGAACAGGCGATCGAAGTCGTTTTTCAGCGATGTTAAGAATACTAGTATGAATAATGTTACCTATTTGAAGAATAAAATCAAATCGGATTATATGGCTGGGAAATACGAGTCGGGCGATTATTCCGGATGGATTTATTTCTGGGGTACAATTCCTTATGAAAACAGGAAAATTGGCTACATCTGCATCCCAACATTCAGCATCAGCGATTATCCGAATGACTTTATCCAGCAGGCCATCGACTCTTTTAACCAGCAGGATGCGGTTATTATCGATTTGAGGTTTAATGGAGGTGGAAGAACGGAGGCTTTTGTCAATTCGCTGAACAGTTTTGCATCTGAAAAGAAACTTTACATGCAATCACAATTTCGAAACGGACCGAAACATACCGATTTCACGAAGATTAGTGAGCATTGGACAAATCCACATACCGATGGGTTGAAAAATATGCCGGTGGCTATATTGATGAATAGTTTCTCGGCCAGCTCATCCGATCATTTCATCCTTGGAATGAAATCACAATCGAATACGATCACCGTTGGCGATTCAACCTGCGGGGCATTTTCATCCGTTTTGGAAAATGTTTTGCCAAACGGATGGAAATTTCGTTTGGGGGCGCAGGTTGTTTATGCTCCCAATGGAAATAGACTTAGCGATGAAAAGGGAAACTATCTCGAAGGAATTGGTATTGCCCCTGATTATTATGTGACTGATGAATTGAAGCAGATGATGAAGGGTCACGATTTACCTCTCGATAAAGCGCTTGAGGAGCTATCGGCGCGAATTGTAGATTAAATTTTCAAGGCGGCAGTATCGTGTAAGAAGGTCGACAAGGATGGTTTGACCAAAAATTATTTAACTGCGTAAAATTTATAATCATGAAGATTACCAATAATATCCACCAGTTACGAATTGACTTCAACATCCAGTTGACGCCAGAAAAGATATTGCCCCGTTTTGTCAATGTGATTATCGTTTTTGGCGAAAAAATTACTTTAATAGATACCGCGGTGAAGGGCAGCGAAGAGCAGATATTCAACTACATCGAAGAGAAAGGCCGGTCGTTTACAGAAATCGAAACCGTCATTTTATCGCATTCTCATCCCGACCACATTGGCAGCGCCGCCCGGATTAATGAACTTACCGGCTGCAAAATTATGGCACACGAAGCTGAAAAATCGTGGATTGAAAATATTGAACAACAAGTCAAGGAACGCCCGGTTCCTGGCTTCTTCAACTTGGTCGACCGTTCGGTTAAGATTGATGAATTTTTGAGCAACAAACAAACATTGAATCTAGGAAGTGAAATTTCGGTTGAGGTCATTCACACACCCGGCCATTCAGCGGGGATGCTCAGCCTTCTGTTCTGCGAAGATGGCGTGCTGTTTACAGGCGATGCAATCCCGCTAAAGAACGACATTCCCAATTACGACAACTACGTTCAGTTAATGGCCTCGCTTGATGCGATCAGAAAACAAGATTACCAAATACTTCTGACCTCGTGGACACCTGCTTATACCGACAAAGAAGAAATTGAAAAGTTGATTGCCGAAGGTGAAGCTTACCTGAAACAGATTGACAAGGCAGTGAAGGAAAACTATGTTGGAGAAGAGGCAGAACCTCTTCAGTTTTGCCGGAAAACCTCGGCAACGTTAGGATTGCCGCCTTTTTTGGCCAATGTGATTGTCGACCGGGCTTTCAGGAGTCATTATGCCTCTTCAACCTCAAAGTAGGGTTGTACAAAATGTGTCTCCATGTATTCGGATATGCGTTCTGATTTATTAAAAGGAGTTATGGTCTAAAATTCAAAACCAAACAATGTACCACTTTCATCCCTATCATGAAGTTTTAATACAATCTCATCCTCACTGAAATAAACAAAATCATCACTTTCGTCATGAGGTAAGTCAGACTTAATTACGGATAAAATGTACTGAAAATCAAATTGAGTGGTTAATTCCTTTATCAGTCCGATTAATCGGTTTTTTATTCCATTGTCTTGTTGTGAAAGCACATCGTCGTGGTAAACAAACCGAAAATAAGATTCAGTATTATAGGAAGTAAGGATAGCTAAATCGAAAGTAACACAAAGCAACTTTTTATAGGTATTGCCTTCGTCTTTTGCTGTTTCTTTTTGCTCGTCTTTTTTGCTATGAACCTTTGGTTGGATAAAATCTACATTGTTGATGGAGTTGATCTGCCATGAGATATTTGCAGATTCATCCATTATCGCTTTGTAGTACTCCGAAAATTTCGTTCTAATTTCTGAATATCGTATGTTTTTTTCTGTACTTCCGTATAATTGCTTCAATTTCTGTACGGTTCCCTTAATTGTTTCTTCCAGCCCTTTAATTTCCTCTTCTTTTTGAATAATTGTATCAATCTTGTTGATTTTTTCTTTAATAGAAAAAAGTTGACCTTCAGTTTTCACAAGATTTTTTTGATGGTTCTTAAATTTCTTAAAGCTATCGGTATCCTGGATAAAAGAGAGCAGTTCTTCTTTCCGTTTATTCAGGTTTTGTAATTGAATGTTAATGTCTGACAGTTCACATGACTTTTTTTCCAAAGAGGATTTTAAAAGTTTATTTCTTTCACTGGTAAGCTTATTATTGAAATCGATCAGATTGGCATAATCTTGCTTTAATTGATCGGGAAATAAGATTTGTGACTCCTTGAAAACCTTATCAACTTTGTTTAGATCGAAGGCAAACTTGTTTTTTAACGATTTCCTTAATCGGTCAATTTCATAGTTGAGATTATATGCAGTTGAATTCAATTGGCTAATAGATGTCTCAATATCTTCAATGCCTCTTTTAACCAATTCTTTGTCTTGTTCATAAAAGTTGAATCGATCAAGCTGTTGCTCTGTTTCTCGAACCTCTTTTTCTATATCCTGCATTTGAGCTACATAATCATCACGATCATCTACTCTTATTGAATATTCTTTCTTAAGATTATCAATGAACTTATTGATCTCTTTTATTTGTTCATCGTTCTGGTATTTAAGTTCAAGAAGAGTTCCGTCAAATCCCAAAAGATCAAACATAAAAGGTTTCCAATAGACATGTTGCCCTCCTTGAAATTTTGACAACTGATAAACATCAGAATAATCGTCTGGCGGTGTACGAAGGCTGTAACTCAGGGCTTTTCGGTAATTATAAGATTTGTTAGAAAAAAAATCTAAGGATATATATTCCGCAAGCTGTTTTTGCGCTTTCTCAATTGTTAAATCAGTATATTCCCAGTTAAGTGGTGGTCTAAATTCGTTTATTGAAGCATCATTAACCGCAAAAGATATTTTTGTGTTGTTTTGAGCTGCTCGTTTTATTGTGAGATATTGCCTTGAATTAAGAAAAATTTCCAAATAGAAAACATGATTTTTAAAATGCTCCTTTTCATGTTTTAATAGAAAATGCTCTTTGGATATTTTCTTTAGAAATAAAAAATCGATAAGCTCAGCCAGCTTCGTTTTGCCCAAGTCGTGTGAATTCTTTTTCTCCTTGATTTCGGTTTTTACATCGGCATAAATTACATTGATCCCGTTCAAATTGAACTGGATGTTTTTAAAACCAGGCTGATTGCAGTATAATTTACTTAGTTTCATGGATCAATGTAAATGAGTCTATTTCTTGTTGATAATTCAGTTTTCCTAACAAATAGAGGAAATTTAAGGCATACGGATAATTCTCTTTTGACTCTTCGCCCAGCGTATCAATTACCTTTTTCAAAAGAGAATCATAACTAATAGCATAAAAAGCATTCAGTTGCTTCAAAATAAAAGCACTGATATTAATAACCGAAAAATCGGGGTTTGTATGTCTGTCGGGTCTTATCATTCTTTTAAACCAATTTCACAATTGTAATACATGTAATGTAAAAACGTTGTTACGTGTCTTTTGGTTCCTTTTAACTCTTTGCTGCCGTCACAAATCATCTTATAAATAAACAAGAAAATCTCTTCAAAGGCATCAAAATTATCTCTTTTTATTGTAATCAGGTTGCTTAGTTCTGAAACAACATCAAAATAGTAATCTTTTAATTCTTCATTCTGAGGTAATGCGAGAAATCGCTCAATCTTTTCAAAATCCATCAACGATTTGGCTGCAATTTCATTTTGAAAGTATTCTTCTCCTAATCTGTTTCTCTTGTTTTTGTCTTTTTTGTCTATATAGCTAAAATCATGTTTTATTCGGTCAACTTCTGCTTTTAAATCGTTTTCAATGAAGCGAAGTTGGTTTTTAAAAGTGAGAATGATGTCCTTAATCTCTTCATCCGAAAAATCAAAAGGGATATGGTGTAAGTCCAATCTGTATTGTCGAACAATCTCTTTATGCTGGTTAAGATATCTGTCATCAATTGTTTCTTTCCCAATTATTTCAGAATTTACAACTCCTGTTTCAATTTCAATTCTTTTACGTAGTTCTTCACCTTTTACGCCAGTATATTTTCTGTTTGTGAAAAGTAAATAGCAGTCGATGCCTCCATCTTTTTTTAGTTTTTGGATTTTTATGATCTCATTCTTCACAATTTTCTCGAAATCTGAATCAGAACATGATGAAATCGGATTATTGGTGTGTTTTGCCTGAATAATAAACTTTCCTGACCAAGGTGCAGCCGTACTTGGATAATTTTGTGCAGTTCCAGAAAATTTTCCATCCCGTCCACCGTCTTGCCCTGGAGAAAATGAAATCACACCAGTTCCAAGTATTTTTTGGCAAATTGTATTGACTAAATCTTCAAAAGTTGAGTCATCAAGAAGTTCTAATCGGTAATCCATGAGTTGTTAATTTAGAGAAAGTTAACTTGGACATAAAGCTACAAAAACTTTTACAAAATCAATGGTATAACTTTCAAAAATACTTTTTTTGATTTAAAATGTGTTTGATTTATTAATATTCTTTTAGATATTGACCCTCAATGTTATACCTCATTAACACGCCCCCTGTTTGTTTTTTCCTTCTTTCCTTCTATTTTTGAGGTCGATCAAACAAACCGAATCAAAAAATAGCTATGAAAAACATTTTTACCACAATCCTGCTTCTTGCAGCTTTTGCAGCACAAAGTCAACCCATTGCCCAGTTCAGGGGCGCTAACCGCGATGGAATCTATAACGAAACCGGATTACTTGCTACGTGGCCTGCCGAAGGTCCTAAACTGCTTTGGGAAACCGAAGCCATTGGTTATGGTTACGGATCGCCGGTTGTGTATAACAACAAGCTGTATGTCAACGGGGAGATCGACACCGTTGCCCACCTATTTGCGTTCGACCTTAATGGTAACTTGCTTTGGAAAACCCCTAACGGGCGTGAATTCAATGGCGATGGCTTTTCGGCAGGATTTCCCGGAGCACGGACAACACCTACCATTTACGAAGGATTGGTTTATATCACCTCCGGGCTTGGCCGCATGGCTTGCATTGATGCCGAAACCGGTAAAGAGATATGGAGCAAGCATTTTGTAACCGATTTTGGAGGATCACTTAACTACTTTGGGTACAGTGAATCGTTGCTGGTCGATGGTAAATTCCTCTACTGTTATCCCGGCGGAGAAGAATCGAATGTGGTTTGCCTCGACCGCTTTACCGGAAATACCGTTTGGTTGTCGAAAGGAATAGGTCAAAAGGCAGCCTTCTGTTCACCAATGCTTATTAACCTGCCCGAACGAAAACTGTTTATTACTACTGCAAAAGAAAATGTCTTTGCCCTCGATGCGGTTAACGGCGAACTGCTTTGGTCGTGCTTCGACGATTCAGCAAAATACGACGATGAATATTGCAACACTCCAATCTATTCCGAAGGATCTGTTTATAGTGTTTCCGGAATTGAAAAGGGCAAAGGGGCAATGAAATTGAAGCTTTCTCCAGATGGAAAATCGGTTCAGGAGTTGTGGCGCAATGCCGATGCCAAGAATCTTTTTGGAGGTTTCATCGTTGCCAAAAACAACCTGTATGTAACCTCGAAGAATAAAAAACTGTGGTGTGTCGATACCGAAACCGGAGCTGTTACCGATACGTTATCGAGTATGAACGGCAGCCTTATTTTTGCCGACAATAAACTGATCTGTTATGCCGATAATGGCAACGTAAACCTGATTGACCTTTCTGGTACTAAAATGGAAGTTACCGGCAAGTTCAAAATTGAAAAGGGGACCAAAGAACATATTGCCTACCCAATCATCAACAAGGGGGTTTTGTACATCCGGCATGGCAAAGCGTTGATGGCTTATCAGATAAAATAAATCAACCAAATCAAAAATCTATGAAGAATACACTTCTCCTTGCTGTTATTTCTGTTCTGCTTCTGGCAGGTTGTACTAAAATGAATCAAAACACAGCCCAATGGCGTGGTGTAAACCGAGATGGTATTTACCAGGAATCGGGTTTGCTGAAAGCATGGCCTGCCGAAGGGCCTAAACTGCTTTGGGAAACCGAGGTTATTGGTCATGGTTACGGTTCCCCTGTTGTTTTGGGCAACACATTGTATGTGAATGGAGAAGTCGACAGTATCAGCCATCTTTTTGCTTTCGATTTGAATGGAAAACTGCAATGGAAAACACCCAACGGACGGGAGTTTTTTGGTGATGGATTTTCTGCTGGTTTTCCAGGTTCGCGTTCTACTCCAACAGTTTACAACGGATTGGTTTATGTATGTTCGGGTCTTGGCCGCATTGCCTGTATCGATGCCAAAACCGGAAAAGAGGTATGGTCGAAACAAATGGTGGCCGATTTTGGCGGGGCGCTCAACTATTTTGGTTATTGTGAATCGCTCTTGGCCGATGGTAATTATGTGTACTGTTATCCCGGGGGGCAAGAGTCAAACGTGGTTTGTCTCGACCGGTTAACCGGAAATGTGGTGTGGACATCAAAAGCATTATCTCAAAACGCAGCGTTCTGTTCCCCAATGATGATTACCCTTCCCGAACGAAAACTGTTTGTGACCAATTCGAAAGATCACATGTTCGCCCTGGATGCAAAAGATGGCAAATTGCTGTGGTCGGTTAAAGAAGACTCATTGAAGTTTGACGACGAATACTGCAATACCCCAATCTATTCCGACGGATATATTTACAGTATTTCGGGTGTGGAAAAAGGCACAGGTACGTTGAAACTGAAACTTTCGTCCGATGGGACATCTGTGCAGGAAGTGTGGGAAAATGGCGATATGAAGAATATAATGGGCGGCTTTGTTCTGATTGATAATAAACTGTATGCAACTTCGAGAGACAAAAGGTTGAAGTGCATTGATACAGCTATTGGCGCTGTGGTTGATTCGGTTAAAAATATCAGTGGCGCTTTGATTTATGCCGATAATCAGTTTTACTGTTATGGCGATAACGGAAACATGAACCTGATCGGATTAAACGGGTCGAAATTAGAGCTGATTAGCAAGTTCAAAGTTGAAAAAGGAACGAAAGAACACCTCGCTCATCCGGTAATCAACAAAGGGGTTTTATACATCCGACATGGTAAAGCGTTGATGGCTTATCAGATAAAATAAATCAAACAAATCGAAAATCAATGAAGAATCTATTTTTCCTTGCCGTTATTACCGTTTTGCTTCTTGCAGGTTGTACCAAAATGAATCAAAACACTGCTCAGTGGCGTGGTGTAAACCGCGATGGTATTTATCAAGAATCGGGTTTGCTGAAAGCATGGCCTGCCGACGGGCCTAAACTGCTTTGGGAAACCGAGGCAATTGGACATGGTTACGGTTCTCCGGTTGTTTCGGGCAACACATTGTATGTGAACGGCGAAGTCGACAGTGTTAGTCATCTTTTTGCTTTCGACTTGAACGGAAAACTGCTTTGGAAATCGCCTAACGGACCTGAGTTTATCGGGAAAGAGTTTTCGGCAGGATTTCCAGGTTCGCGTTCTACTCCAACAGTATTTGGTCAGATGGTATACGTTTGTTCTGGCCTTGGGCGCATCGCCTGTTTCGACGCTCAAACCGGGAAGGAGATTTGGTCAAAACACATGGTAGATGATCTGGAAGGAATCATCAATTATTTTGGTTACAGCGAATCGTTATTGGTTGATGAAAAAATGGTTTATTGTTTACCCGGTGGAAAGGAATCGAATGTAGTCGCACTTGATAAATTGACAGGTAAAATTGCCTGGACTTCAAAAGCTATGTCCGATCCAATTTCATTTTGCTCTCCTATATTTATACAACTTCCACAACGTAAACTATTTGTGACTTTGTCGCATCATTACCTGATGGGAATTGATACCCAAAATGGAGATTTATTATGGTCGGTGAAAGAAGATTCGGTAAAAGGGGATGCCGATCATAGCAATACCCCTGTTTATTCCGATGGATATATTTATGGTGTTACAAATGCTGAAAAAGGATTTGGTGCTTTTAAATTTGAATTATCGGCTGATGGAAAGAGTATAAAAGAAATATGGCATAACTCAGAGGTGGTTAATGGGGTAACAGGTTTTGTAAAAATAGGAGATCAACTTTTTGCCTCTTCTTCTGATAAAAGTATAAAGTGTATCGACACTAACACTGGCGCTGTGACAGATTCATTAAAAAACATGCGAGGTGTATTAATATCTGCCGATAATCAGTTATACTGTTATGGTGACAATGGCAACGTGAATCTGATTGGCTTGGTTAATGGGAAAATGGAATTGGTCAGCAAATTCACAATTTCAAAAGGTACCAAAGAACACATGGCCCATCCTGTAATCAACAAAGGGGTTTTATACATCCGTCATGGTAAAGCATTGATGGCCTATCAGATCAAATAAATTTTTTCTTAAACCAAAACGCCACATTCACCAAACCTATCATCACAGGAACTTCGACCAGAGGGCCAATGACACCTGCAAAAGCTTCGCCGGAATTGATACCAAAAATAGCGATGGCTACGGCAATTGCCAGTTCAAAGTTATTACTGGCCGCTGTAAACGAAAGGGTAGTGGCTTGCTCGTAAGTTGCTCCAATTTTCTTGCTCATGAAGAATGAGGAGACGAACATCACCACAAAATAAATCAACAAAGGAATTGCAATCAGCACAACATCCAGCGGGATTTTAACAATGTATTCGCCTTTGAGTGAGAACATCACAACAATAGTGAATAATAGAGCGATAAGAGTTAACGGGCTTATTTTAGGTGCAAATTTTGTTTCATACCAAACCTTGCTTTTTACACGTGTGAGGATGAATCTAGTTAGGAATCCTGCAATCATTGGTATTCCCAAGTAGATAAACACGCTTTTCGCGATAGAGCCCATCGTTATTTGAGAAACTGTTTCGTTTACGGGGACTCCGAACCAGCCCGGAAGAATGGCAATAAAGAGATAAGCATAAACAGAAAACAGCAGCACCTGAAAAACGGAGTTAAAGGCTACCAATCCGGCGGCGTATTGACGGTCTCCTTTGGCCAAATCGTTCCAAACAATCACCATTGCAATGCAACGCGCAAGTCCAATCAGGATGATTCCATACATGTACGGAAGGTTGGCATTATTTTCTCCTGGAAAAATTTTGAAGAAGGTTATGGCCAATGCAAACATCAAAACAGGACCAATGATCCAGTTCTGAACCAAGGAAAGACCAAGTATTTTTGTGTTTTTAAAAACATCGCCCAGCTCTTCGTATTTCACCTTGGCCAGTGGCGGGTACATCATCACAATCAACCCAATGGCAATTGGAATATTGGTTGTACCCGATGACATGCTATTCCAGAATTCGGCTACTTTGGGACTCAACCAACCCATAAAAACCCCTGCAAACATGGCGAGGAAAATCCACAATGTGAGGAAACGGTCGAGAAATTTGAGACGTGTTTTCATAATGTTAATTTGCTAATTCGACAATTTGCTAATTTGCTAATGTGACAATGTGCTAATTCGATACTCTCGAACTTTTTCGAAACTAAAATATTAGCACATTAGCATTTTATTTCATTAGCATATTCTCCTGGTATAATTTCCAAAAAGCATCTTTAATCTCGTCGCGTACCCGGCGGAATTCGCTCCAGATGAACTCATCGGTACCAACGGCGTGACTTGGATCGTCGAAACCAATATGCAAGCGGTGTTTCACTTTTCCAAGGAAAGTCGGGCAGTTCTCATTCGCGCCGCCACAAACGGTAATTACATAGTCCCACTCCTGATCGAGGTATAGATCAACTGAATCGGAGGTGTGGTGGCTGATGTCGATGCCAATTTCTTTCATAGCGGCAACAGCTTTTTCATTGAGCTTGCCTGAAGCTTCTGTCCCAGCGGAACAAACAGTAATGTTTGGGTCGAACGATTGTAGAAAGCCGTGTGCCATTTGGCTGCGGCAACTGTTTCCGGTGCAAAGAATCAAAACTTTCATTTTTTTGGATATTAGATATTAGATACTGGATTTTGGATACTCGATACTGGATGTTATCCTAAACCGAGCATCCAACTTTCCATTTTTCAACTGGATTTTTGTGTCGCCATATTCAGCAGCCATTGGGCTGTGTGTTACCATCACTACGGTTGTTTTATGATCGCGGTTTATTTCTTTCAAAATGGTCAGTATTTCTTCTGACAAACCGGGATCGAGGTTGCCGGTGGGTTCATCGGCCAAGAGCAAATCGGGGTTGTTGGCCAATGCACGGGCAATGGCAACCCTTTGTTGCTGACCTGCCGAAAGCTCTTTGGGATAATGGGTAATGCGGTCATCTAAACCAACCCATTCCAACAGTTCAATTGCGCGCTTTTTGTTGGCAGCCGTGTCTTTGCTTTTTACATTCAACGCAACCATAATGTTTTCGGTAGCAGTGAGGTAAGGAACTAGCGCAAAGCTTTGCATCACAAAACCTACATGATCGCTTCTGAAATTGGCCAATTCTTCTTCGTGGTGAAGGTTAATCTTTTTGTCATTATAAACCATTGTTCCCGATGTTGGGCGCAATAAACCACCCAGAATTAACAACAGGGTTGTTTTACCCGAACCCGATGCCCCGGTTATAGTTACAAATGAACCTTTGGGAATGTCGAGCGTAAGGTTGTCGACTGCGTTTATAGCCCCATCGTGGTGTTGATAGGTTTTTGTGAGATTATTGATTTGTATCAGCATAATTTTAATTTGAAAATGTGCTAATTTGAAAATGTGCCAATGTGTTGATTTGAAAATGTGTCAATTGATTAAATTTCTTACCACCTAATTTTTTCATTTTCAAATCTTCAAATCAATTAATTTTCAAATTGATTAATCCTCCTGCATGTTTGAGAACGGTTCAATTTTACCAGCCATATAAGCAGGAATTACAGAACCCACTATTGATATGAAAACGGATAAGCCAATGGATAGAAGTAGTAAAATATAGATCGGACTTACTTCAATACCGGCAAACTGAGGGCCAAGCCAGATAGCGGCCAATGTACCTACAATGTATCCGGCGATTCCGCCCACTATTCCCATAATCACCGCTTTTAAAATCAGGATGTAATAGATGTGCCGCCTGTGATAGCCAATCATGCGGAGAATGCCAATCTCTTTTTTGCGTTCGTTTACATTTGCCCAGATGTAGTTTCCAATGGAGATTCCACCCACAAAAAGAATGATGATCAGGAAAACCAACGAGATTTTATTCATCAGTCGGTTCGTTTCTATTTGAGTAGAAACGATTTGTCCAATGGTGGTAATTCGGGTATCTGGTAAAATATTCCTCAACTTACTCAACAACCCATCAGAGATGGCACTACAGCAACCCATAATCTCTATGGCGCTGATCTGTTCCCCTGTTCCTAGAAGAGCCTGTACGGTATGCAGATTTGCGAATACGCGGTCATCGTCGATGGTTCCGGTTTCGGGAATAATTTTTACTACATTGAATGTTTTTCCTTTAATGGTGAGGGTTCCACCTTCTTTTGTCTGGAGCTTTTGAGCAACCACTGAACCGATGAAACAATCAGATTCAGCGAGGGTATCAATCCCTTTTCGTTGCAATTTTTCGTCAATGTATTTTGCAGGTTCCGTTCCGGGAGCAGGGGCACAACTGGCATTAACCTTATTCCCCAACAAACCACCAGATTGCCAAATTGGTTTTGATGCAATTTCACTTTTTGGAAGAATTCCTGTCAGTACAATATTTTCGTTCCCAATTTTAACCCTGCGAGTTAATTTGGGTGACATGTTATCGACTCCGGGCAAAGTAGAGGTCACAATCTTCTCTACATAGCTTTCAGGAAAAGTAGGCGCATCAATATCGGCTGAATAGTAATTGTCGACACTAGCGGCCTGAGGCAAAACCAGAATGTTCGCCCCCAAATTATCGAGGTTTATGGCAACGGCTTTTTCAGATACAACTGAAATAGAACGGATACCCACAATAACCCCAATACCCAAAGTAATGGCCAGTAACCCCGAAATCAGTTGTGATTTTCGATGCCAAAGCTCTTTTATGGTTAGATCTGTTAATCTCATTTTTTTAGTTTATTTACCACAGCCTGCGGGGCCGCAACCTGGGCCACAACCGCTTTTGACAGGGGCTGTTGCTGCGGCAACCAATTTCGCTGCATCGGGAACGGTGGTTGATGTGCCAGCCACCTGACCTTGTTTATTTATGACTAATGTTGTAGATGCTTTAGCTGTTAATTTATCGATGCGAAGTTGGTTCATAAAACCAGTTTCTTTAATGTCGTCCATATCAACCTCGACCAAAACAGCTTGGTTGTTTAATTTCGAAACAGCTTCTTTTGCAACTTTTAGTACTTCGGTTTTATCAACAAACGAACTTTTTGTGAATACCACAATGGCATGTTTACTACTGCCGATGGCATCATAAACTGCTTCCATTTTTGGTGAAGGTACAAGGGCAGCAACATTTTCGGCAGTTGCCTGAGCAAGTAATAGGCCTCCGGCAGGTTGACCTTTTGATGATAAAACCAGAATGAGAGGAAGAGGCGCTCCGGCCAATCGCCATTCGGTTACTAATGCTGAATTTGCTGCATCGTCGCGGTTCATTTCAACCACGATTGCATTTTTATAAATGCCATTCGCACCTTTGGCAATTTCCTTCGCTTTGTCGGTATCTGAAGAACCTGTTCCGGTTACCACTACAAAAACCGCTTTACCCGCTTTCTTTGCTTTGTCGAGTTCTGATTGAATTTTTGATACAGTTCTTGTTCCTGATGCTTGTTGCTCTGGTTGAGTATTTTGTTTTACTTCAACTTTTGAATTTGCCTGATTTTTACCTGCATTTGAATTTCCACAAGCGGTTAATGCCGAAAAGCAAATGATTGAAAAGGATAACAATGACCATTTTTGAATTTGTCTCATAACTCTAATCTTTTAAAATGATTATTTGATTGATTTGGTTTCTCATTCTGTATAATTAGTCGATTTTACAATCGACAGCATTCATTTTTATAGGCGTAAAAAACGAATCGAATAGTTGCATATACTTCCCAATTTCGGAATTGCATAAGCAATAATTGATTTTTAACCCGTCGATGGTACCGTGTATTAAACCTAAATCGCGTAGTTCTTTCAGGTGTTGCGATACCGTAGTACGGCTTAACGGTAAATAATCTGAGATGTCGCCCGATATACAGGTTTTCGTTTCTGCTAAGTACTTTAAAATTGCTAATCGGGCAGGATGTGATATCACTTTGGCAAAAAGAGCCAGTTCCTGAAGTTCTGGATCAAATATTTCTCTCTTAATCATTCGTTAATGTTTTATGTCGCAAACATACGACATAAAACGTTTATTCAAAAGAAAAAACGATTACATTTTTATTACATTATAAATGGCCGGTTTAGTGTGAACGGACAAATCAGGGTCGGTAACAGCGACTCTTGCCCTGCCATGATTGAAGAGAGAATTGTAGTGTGGCATGGCCGGCTCTGTAATAGTGATTCTTGCTGATTCTCAAACTTGACAAAAAATTGAGGGATTGTTACAAAAATAAGTTGACAGCATGTTTGGACAAAAAAACAAAGTCCAATGATCAGATTGTTAATTTGATACGCGATAAAAAACAATTATGGGGAATGCAAACCACAAATAGAAATTTAAATTGATGTGTGCATACATCAATAAAAGTTAAAATACGCTGAATATATTCCACAAAATAAATTTATATTTGTGGTTTACAAACAACATTTTAAAAAATGGAATTGCTGATAGGCTTATCAAACAAACGCTTAATGAACACATCGGATGTGTTTAAGCGCTATATGATTGATGAAATTGATTGGAGCGACCGGTTAATCTCGATCGTTGGGGGCAGGGGGGCCGGTAAAACCACCCTGATGTTGCAAAATATGAAGGCAACTTATGGAACCAGCAATAAGGCACTATACGTAAGCCTCGACAATATCTATTTCACCAATAATCTATTGACGGAATTGGCCGACAGCTTTGTTAAATTGGGAGGCGAAGCGTTGTACATCGACGAGGTACATAAATACCCCAACTGGTCGATTGAGTTGAAAAACATATACGACAACTATCCTGAGTTAAAAGTTGTTTTCAGTGGCTCTTCAATGTTGGAATTGTACAAAGGGCAGGGTGACCTTAGCCGGCGTTTGTCGTCGTATAGCTTGCCTCCCCTTTCATTTAGGGAATTTATTGAATTAGAGCATGGTATAAATTTTCCGAAAGTTGCTTTAGATGAACTGTTGGCAAAACATATTGAAATAGCCCATTCGGTAACTGCCAAAATTAAACCCTTGGCGTATTTTAACGAGTACATTAATTTTGGAGCTTTCCCGTTCTTTAAAGATAGCCATTCAAAATACCACGAAAGGATACTAAATGTGGTGAACATGATTCTGGACTACGATTTACCATCGATTACGCCGATTGACTATGCTCATGTTTTAAAAATGAAGATGATGCTGAAAATTATCAGCGAGCAAGTGCCTTATACGCCTAATATCAGCAAGCTGGCTTCGCAAACTGAAATCGACCGTAAAACGGTTTTAAAATACCTCGATTTATTGTACAGGGGAGGGTTGATTCACCTATTAAATAGCCCCGGTGCCAGTGATTCGTTATTTGTCAAGCCGAATAAAATTTATCTCGGAAATCCAAATTTCATGTTTTCGCTGTGCGAAGGAAGTCCAAATACCGGCACCTTACGGGAAACATTTTTTTGTCAACAATTGTCGGTGAAGCATCAAGTTCATTCCAGCAGCAAATCCGATTTTCTAATCGATAAACGCTTTACTTTTGAAATAGGAGGAAAGAATAAGACTTCAAAACAAATTGAAGGTATCCCCAACAGTTACGTCGCCAGCGACGGAATTGAATATGGATATGCCAACCATATTCCGCTTTGGATTTTTGGATTTTTATATTAGACGGAAACTATTGCTGGTCAGAAAATAGATATTCACCTGTTTTGAAGCTTGCCAAATAACTCAGCTGCCGAATAATACCCCTTAGAAAGGTAGTTGTTCATGTTGTCCTTTAAAGCAAATCCAATGATAATCAGTCCAAAGAGTGCGATGAACACAACCCACGGTAGAATCTTTTTCAACATGACAATTTATTGGTTTATTTCAGCCATTTCTATCTGATCAAGTTTTAGAAATTCGATAAGGTTATACCATTTTATTCCATTTCGATTACTATCGAGGTATTTATCAAGCGATAAAACTATTTTTGGATAGTTATCGGGTATTTTCTCGAGTGCTCCAAATTCGCGCTCAATTGTTTTTGCGTCAGCAAGTAAATAAGCAACCTGAATGTAGATTTGTTTGTTGCTTTTGGTTGCTACAAAATCGATTTCCAATTCATCAATTTTCCCAATGTTGACCTTATATCCCCGGGCTAAAAGCTCTAAAAAAACAATGTTTTCAAGATGGCCCGAAATATCGTTTATTTTATAGCCCAGCAAGCTGTGTTTTAAGCCAATATCGCCCGAGTAATATTTTTCATGAATTTCGAGCAGCCGTTTTCCTTTAATGTCGAACCTGTTCACTTTGTGAAAAATATAAGCTGCTGTGAGCATGTTCAAATAACTTTGAACTGTATCGACTGACCCTTTAATCCTTTGCGATTTCAAAAAGTCGGCAATTTTTTTCGATGAAGTGATATTGCCACAATTGTCGGCGGTAAATTGTGCTATTCGTTCAAGTAAGGCAATATCGCGCAACCCGTTACGTGCAACCACATCTTTTAAAAGGATCGTGCTATAGATGGCAGAAATGTACTGTTCTACAACTTCATCGTCGTATTCCATGCGATGTATTCCAGGGAAACCGCCAAATTTCATAAACAGTGCAAATTCCAATTCGTCTTTTTCAGGTGCAGAAACATTTCTGAACTTTAAAAACTCAGAAAAAGTGAGGGTATAGATTTTTATCTCAACATATCGGCCTGATATGTAAGTAGCCAATTCCGACGAAAGCAATCGGGAATTGGAACCGGTAATAAACAAATCGGCTACTCCATCAGTAAGAAATCCTGAAAGCGCTTTTTCCCATCCTTCAATTTCCTGAACTTCGTCGATAAACAAATATCTATTCCCTTTAATTCCATTAAAGCAAGTAGTTACATGGGCAGCCAATTGTTTGTATTCGGTTATCCAATCAAATTCGAGTGAATCTTTATTGATGAAAAGGATGTTTTCTGATTTTATACCTTTCTCAATAAGTGATTGATGAATTTGTTTAAGGAACGTACTTTTACCACACCTGCGGATGCCGGTAATAACCTTTATGATAGGTTTATCGATAAAAGGTGAAATCTGCTTTATATATCTTTCTCGTAGAATCATAATATCAGATTATAATCGAAACATTTCAAAGTTATGAAATTTATTTCGACTATAATCTAAACTTTTTATTTAAATATTGAATTACGGCTTTATCTTCCCAAACAGCCCCATCAACTTGGTTTGATAGATTTCGATGATTTGATCCTGATTTTCACCAATGGGTTTTACCGGGATTAAATCCATCACTTCAGCAGGGGTTAAGCCTGAATTGAAATAGAGTTTGATGGCTTTCTTCAATGTTGATTTCACTGTTTTTGATGCCTCTTCGGGTGTAAGACCGGTTTGTTGAGCAATCTTTTCCATTTCCTGGAACTGGAACCAGAAATAGGTAGGCAACATGGCCGATGTAATGGCGTAAGCTTCCAATTTCGATTCTTCGGTTTCTATGTTTTTACCCAGCGGTCTCAACAATTTCTTAATCGATTTGCGGTCCTCTTTATCCATCTCGGGCGCAAAGGCGATGGGGTTAAACCCTTCGTTGATGTACGATGTGGCGTTGGGAATCATACGCGCAATGTATTTGCTGCTTACCTTCGATGCAATTTTTTCGATGGTGATTTTGGGAGCCAACGAAATCAGTTCGGTACCTTCGGAAATTACTTCGGCAATTTTGTCGAGCGCTTCCATAATCACAGGTGGGTGCAGGGCTATGAACACTGTTTGTTGGCTGGCAGCATGTAACAATTCACCTGTTTCGATAAACGGAAACTGTTCCTTCAACGCCGCAAGAACGGCGGAGTTTGTATCGTAAACCACAACGCTATCCAAATTTGTTTCGGCGTTGGCAAAAGCTTGAAGAATGATTTTGGTGATACGGCCACCACCGATAAATCCAAGAGCATTTGTTTTCATAGTTGATGAATATTAGCCTCTTCCCGGCCCTCTCCCAAAGAGAGGGAGTAGGTTGTAACAGATTGAAGCGGTTTTACATTTTATATAACACTAATTAAATGAACGTTTACGAGAGATCTTATTGTCCAATTTCCTTCCTCTTGGGGGAATCCAGATCTGCATTGTAAAGTATGGACTTATAAGATTGCATTAAACAAATAGCCAACAATCATTATCCCCACCGAAACAATTCCCACGAAAATGGCTATAAACTGCCACTTCAATACTTTTTTCAGGATGATTATTTCAGGTAATGAAAGGGCTATAACAGCCATCATAAATGCAAGTGCAGTTCCAAGCGAAACCCCTTTTTCGATCAATACACTCACTATTGGAATGATCCCAGCAGCATTGGAATAAAGCGGAACGCCAATCAGAATGGCAAGCGGAACAGAGTACCAGTTTTGATCGCCCAGCAAACCGGCCAGGTAATTGTCGGGTACATAACCATGAGCACCTGCACCAACGGCAATACCAATGAGGATGTAGATCCAGATTTTACCAACAATTTCGCGTACCACCTGGTAGCCGTGAGCAATACGATCAGAGAAGGTCAGCTTTTCTTCTTCGTCGGTCGAGCCCATGCTTTTTACATTGAAAACCCAGTCGGCCACATATTTTTCAAGTTTTAGTTTTCCGATGATCCAACCTGAGATAATGGCAATCAGCAATCCGGTTCCTACATAAATTGCGGCAACCTTCCAGCCAAACATTCCAATAAGTAAAACAATCGCCACTTCGTTGATCATGGGAGCGGCAATCAGGAAAGAGAATGTAACTCCGATTGGAATGCCAGCTTCAACAAAACCAAGGAACAACGGAATGGCAGAACAGGAGCAAAACGGGGTAACAATTCCCAACATTGCCGCCATTATGTTTCCTACAAACAGCGGTTTTCCCTCCAATGCTTTCCGGGTTTTTTCTGGCGAAAAGTAACTGCGAATAATGCCTACCCCAAAAACAATCAATACAAGTAAAAGCAGCACTTTGGGCACTTCAAAAACGAAAAACCAAACCGATTCTCCCAGATGAGTTCCAGATTTTAATCCGATAAGATTGAATACCAGCAAATTTGCAATGGGCTTGAGGTTAAGGTACAATATGACCCACCCAATGAGGAGCAAAAGTGATATAATGTAACGGTTTTTAAAAAGCTTCATAATTTTACTTGTTCGTTGTTCGCAAAATTGCGAACTATGTTCTCAAAAAAATAGTATAATCTGTTCGATGACCTAAAATTGATGTTGAATTGGCAATTTTGCGCGTTGATCCTTTTTGTTCATCTGATAATTTGTTTTAAAAAGTTTGTACGATGTAGTAAATCCCTACCCCAATAAACAGCACGGCGACCACCCGTCGGAACCACAGTTCGAAAATTTTCAGTTTGTTATAAACCCCTCCGATGGAACTAACGGAAAAGGCAATTAACCAGGCAAAGATGATGACCGGAATACCCGTGGCAATGGCAAACACAATGGGCAGGTAAAGTCCCGATGCACTACTGATGGTCATGGGGATCAACATTCCAAAGTAAAGAACGCCGCTGTATGGGCAAAAGGCCAATGCGAAGACCATTCCCAAAAGCAAAACGCCCCAAAACCCCTTATTGGCGCGGTTCTCCATTTTTTCGGTGATTGAACCCAGGTCTGGAATTTTCACCCAGTTGAATGCCCCGATCATAAAAAGTCCAATAATGATTAGAAGTGGTCCAAGCAGTTTTTCGCCCCAGGTTGAAAAAAACCCTTCGAGCTTGAATTGTTCGGCTCCAAAGAAAAAGAGTACCCCAATAGAAGTGTAGGAAACAGCACGGCCCAACGTGTAAATTAATCCGTTGTAGAATACTTTTTTGCGGCTTTCAATATCCTTACTGATAAACCCAATTGCCGTAATGTTAGTAGCCAGCGGGCAGGGACTGATGGCAGTCATCAGTCCCAATAAAAAGGCCGACAGCAAGGGAAACTGCGAATTCTCAAGAAAGTTTTGCAGGATTTCCATTGCAATTTACATCTTATCAATGGTCGATTTCAACTTTTCCTTGAACTTATCGGGGTTTGTGCGGGCATTCAAAAACGCTTCGTTTGTCAGGTCAATTACTTTGTCGCCTTTGACAATCAACAGTGTTTGTCCGCTAACCTTGTATTTTTCAAGCAACGGGTTCTTGCTATCTTCCTCGCGGTTGATTGATTCGAAGGGAATTTTTTCTGCATATTTTTCTTTCAGCACTGCTTTGGTTACATCTTCAACAGCCATACAGGTTGCACACCGGCGGGTTGCGTGAAAATAATAGGCTTTAACATCCGATGCACCTGTTTGTGATTGTACACAGGGAGTTGCACAACCAGCTGATTTTGCTGCGTTTTTGCAACACTGGGCGTATGCCGAGGTGATTGAAAGCACCAATAGAATAGAGAATAATGTGATAATCCGTTTCATATTCATTTATTTTGTGATTAAAGTTTTGATTTCTTCAACTGATGGCACTCTACCTTTCATGACAACTTTTCCGTTGATAACCAATGCCGGAGTAACCATTACGCCATAATTCATTATTTCAACAATGTCTTCAACCTTACTTACATCTGCAGCAAGATCCAATTCGGCTAATGCATTGATGACCGATTTTTCTAGGGTTTTGCACTTTGGACATCCGGGTCCCAAAACTTTGATTTCCATTTTGCAAACCCCCCAACCTCGTTCGGCTGAGCTCACGTCGAAGCCTGAAGGGGGGGCAGGGTGTAGTGAGTTATTGTTTTTATTAACCCCTAAATCCCCTCCCGACTTCTGCGGGATAAATTCCGGGGACTTTGGGCTTTCTTCGTTATTCTTCTTTTTCCACATATTTTAAACCTTTTATTTCTCTAAACTCCAAATCGGGTAGTTCCCCCGCCCCCCCTTTAGGGGGTTGGGGGGTATTTCAGTCCCCTTTAGGGAATTTAGGGATGGTTAGAGTTTCATTATCTTTTTAAAAAGTTGTTGAGCATCAGCCCAATTCTCTTTGTTGATACAGTACTTAATTTTTGGAGACTCAATTTCACCCTGGATCAAACCGGCATCCTTCAACTCTTTTAGGTGTTGCGAAAGAGTCGATTTGGCAATGGGTAGTTCCTCGGTTAAGTCACCGCTGTAACAGCAACTTTGTTTCGAAAGTAATTCGAGCACATAAATGCGGATTGGATGACCCAATGCCTTGGCATAACGGGCAGCTTTCTTATGTTCTTCTGATATGATTTCTTTTTTTGTCATTCGTTGTTCGTAAAATTACGAACAAATATAAATACTTTTTTCTGTAAAGCCATAACGGTTTCCTGAATAATCTTAACGGTTTCCTGTAAATTCATAACGGATAGAAACTTGATTGATGATTTTGAACCTGATACACAGATCACATCTGTTTTTTTCTTAATTTGTATTGAAGTAAAAATATCTCATTATTCACTAAAAAGAAAAAAGATATTCATAACCGACTCTTCATTTCCCTTTTTTAGCATCAATAATGAGAGAAAAATATTCACCCTAAATCGATACTCAATGAGAAAAACAATTTTCTTTTTATCTCTGGGCTTCATCCTGACGATAAGTGGTTGGGCCCAAAATGATCCATCGGCCATCAACTCGTCGGGTGGATCGGCAACCTATAATTTTGTTACCTATGAATGGTCGGTTGGTGAAATGGCTGCAGTTGAAACTTTTTCTAAAAACAGTTTGATTGTTACCCAAGGCTTTCTCCAACCTTCCAAATCTATCAGCGACAATGTCGATCAATTGAAGAACGATAACGACAAGATTGTTGTGTATCCCGATCCGGGAAAACAGACCCTTTTTCTTGAAACATCATTTGAAAAAACAGGAAAGCTAAATTATCTGCTTGTCGATTTAAGCGGTAGAACACTCCTGAGAAAAGAAGCAAAAGTTAATGGATTGAATTCTAAACAATCGGTTGACTTAACCAATTTTCCTAATGGTGTATACCTCCTGAAAGTAAGCTTCATAAATAGTGATGAGGCAATTGTAAAAACATTCAAAATTCAAAAGTAACCGATTATCCACCTTTAAAAATTGAAAATATGAAACGAATTATTCTTTTCCTTCTGATTATGGTATTGTTTTCACTAAACCAACTCAATGCACAATCACCAAATTTGATTAATTATCAGGGAATAGCTCGATCAAGCTCAGGACAACCATTAGCGAATCAATCGATAGGCATCAGATTATCAATTGTCGATCTTACAGTTTCGGGTACAGTTGTCTATTCTGAAACCCACAAAGTAACCACCAATACGTATGGTCTCTATAGTGTACAAATTGGTGCCGGTACAATTGCAACTGGAACCATGGACACAATTGTTTGGGCAAATGGTGATAAATTCCTTAAAGTTGAAATAGATCCCAATGGCGGAACCAGTTATGTTGAAATGGGAACAACTCAACTGATCAGTGTGCCATACTCACTTCGTGCTGAAGATGCAGGCATGGTCACACTCTATGGTAAAGGAGCCAACAATCCCAATAAAATGGTCGTCAGTCATTCACCTGCTTATCCATATTGGGGGATTGTGTACAACGATCCATTGGATCAAATTTCTTTTATACGCTCAGAAACTTCTGCTGCCATGACTGTCGATTTGACACAAAGGAAGGTAGGGATTAAAACTGATCCAGGTGTTGTACCGACTGCCGATCTTGAAGTGAATGGTACCGTTAAAATCGCTGGGGGTGCTCCCGGAAATGGAAAGGTTTTGGTTTCCGATGCGACGGGTTTAACCTCGTGGCAGGATATTTCGACTAAAGTGTCTGCCTTTCAGCCAACGGGTTGTCAGTCTCTCGATGATTTTACAACAACTTACATGAAAGTTGGTGATATGGGTACTTTGACCAAGGCTAATGCCGATACCTGGCTGGAAATTAATGTTCAAACCGTATTGTGGGCAGGAACTTTTGCGGCCGGTACTACATCTGTTATTTACGAACTTCGGGTGGATGATAAGGCGACAACGATTGGAAATGCTACCTGTGTAATCAAATTGGCAGCGACTCGTTATCCTGTCAGCATTACCGGAATTTTCAAAAACATTTCGGCGGGTAGCCATACGGTAAGTCTTTGGGCCAAAGGTATTCATGCTGGTGGAAAAGACGCTATGTATGATGCTGGTTGTTATAACGGTTCCGGTACGAATAACGTTCTGATAAAGGAATACAGATAAGAAAAAAGTCATTGGTCAATAGTCATTAGAAATCCTTTTTCTAATGACTATTGACTTTTTTCCAATAATGACCAATGACTATTGACTTTTTCCTAATGGCTGACAATCTCTTCTATATCCCCAATAATTTGATTCGCTAATTCATCAGCTTCTTCCATTGTTCCGGCTTCGGAATAGATGCGGATAATTGGTTCGGTGTTCGATTTGCGCAGGTGTACCCAGCTCTTCGGAAAGTCGATCTTCACACCATCGATGTCGTTTACCTGTTCATGGGAATATTTTGCCTTCATCTTTACAAGAATGTCATCCACATTGATTTCGGGTGTAAGTTGTATTTTGTTTTTTGATATGAAGTATTCAGGATAGGTAGCGCGTAGTTCCGAGCATTTCATCTTCTTTTCAGCCAGTAACGTCAGGAAAAGGGCAATTCCCACCAGTGAATCACGTCCGTAATGTGACTCGGGATAGATCACCCCGCCATTACCTTCGCCACCAATGATGGCGTTAGTCTCCTTCATTTTGGTCACCACATTTACCTCGCCAACAGCAGCGGCTGTATAAGTCTGTCCATACTTTTCGGTTACATCACGCAATGCCCGTGTCGACGAGAGGTTCGAGACTGTGTTTCCGGGTGTCTTCGACAACACAAAATCGGAAACTGCCACCAGCGTGTACTCTTCGTTAAACATGGTTCCGTCTTCGTTGAGAATGACTAACCTGTCTACATCGGGGTCAACCACAAAGCAGACATCTACTTTTTTCTCCTTAACTATTTTGGCAACTTCAACCAGGTTTTCGGCAATGGGCTCGGGTGTATGGGCAAAGTTTCCGGTAGGTTCGCAGTTGATCTCCACTATGTTTTCAACGCCCAGCGCTTTCAGCAGTTTGGGCACAACCACCCCACCAACCGAGTTAACCGCATCGACAGCCACTTTGAAGTTGGCAGCTTTTATTTTTGCAACATCTACAAGCTTCAGATTTAACACCTCCTGAATGTGGAAATCGGTATAATCTTTTATCTCAACCTTGCCAAGTAAATCAACTTCGGCAAACGTAAAGGCTTCGTTGTCGGCAATACTTAAAATGGTTTTTCCCTCTTGGTCGTTCAGAAATTCTCCCTTTTCGTTGAGCAGTTTCAGTGCATTCCATTGTTTGGGATTGTGGCTGGCGGTAAGAATAATACCTCCGTCAGCTTTCTCCTTCGGAACGGCAATTTCAGTAGTTGGCGTGGTTGCCAAGCCGATATTTACCACATCGCAACCCATCGATACCAGCGTGCTTACTACCAGTGAACAGACCATCATGCCTGAAAGACGAGCATCGCGGCCTACCACGATTTTCACATTGGTTTTACCCGCTTTTTGCTGAATGAAGGTAGCGTAAGCGGCTGTGAATTTTACAATGTCGATGGGGGAGAGGCCGTCGCCCGGTTTTCCCCCGATGGTTCCGCGTATGCCGGAAATGGATTTTATGAGTGTCATTATAAATTTAGTTTTTTAAATGTATTGCATTTTCAGTTGTCCCATATTTTGGGACAACTCACTTCCTTCAAGGTTTAGCTTAGACTTTAAGGCGTTCCAATACTTTCGCGGTCTTGGGCTATCAGTTAAAACTTCAATGATATCAACAACAGAAAAGAACCATTTTTCCTGTTCACTATCCCAGTTAGAGCGGATTCTTTTGTTTTCAAATATTTTTATCTCTTTCATTTTATTCGAATAGATTTCTTTAGAAAAGGTATAATAAAATGTAAGTTTATGAAACAAAAATAGTGAAAAAACACCCCTCTCACTTCTCTGAAAGGGAGAAAAGGAAAAACCAGTTTGGAATATTATACAATGTCAAGCTCCCTTTAGGGCGGGGGGTCTTCTTTTCAGGTTAATCAAGTAAACCCCTGCAAGTATCAAACCCATGCATATCAAATGGAGTCCGGTAATCTTTTCATGATCGAGTAAGCCCCACATAATAGCAAAAATGGGGATAATGTAGGTTACCGATGCCGCAGCCACAGCCGATGAGTAACGGATCAAACTGTTCATTAACAGCATGGCCATGGCGGTTCCTACAATTCCCAGTGCGGCCAGCGCCAGCAGGTGAAGCGGCCAACCGGGTGTCGCAATTACAGGTGCAAAATTGGTTGTTGCCAGATAGAGGAGCGCAACAGGACCTATAAAAAGAAACGATAACGAGGTAACCTCAACCCCCGTGAGATGCGAAAGTTTGGCTTTGATCTGGTTAATGCTGATGGCATAGAAGCTGGTGGCCAGTACAATGTAGAGGGCATAGCTGTTGAATGTTCCCAAACGAAAACCTTCTCCGGCAAGGATCAATCCGGTAGCTCCTGCAAGTCCCAACGATAATCCTGCAACCTGCATCCAGCGGAAAACGGTCTTATGAAAGAGCAGTCCAACAATCAAGGTAAAGACTGGCGAGAGCGAATTAAGCATCCCGGCCAGTGAACTGTCGATGCGGGTTTCGGCTTTCATAAAAAGAAATGCAGGGAAAAAACTACCAATGAATCCGGCAATCAGAAGGCTTTTCAAATCGACCCGTTTTAACTTTTTCAGATTTTTGATCGAGTAGGGGAGTAGAACCAAAGCTGCCAGAAATATACGGATGGCCGCGGCCTGACTGTCGCTGAAGCTCTTCATCCCGATCTTCATCAGGATAAAGGAGCTGCCCCATATAAAGGCCAATATCAACAAAACTGCAAACTGAAATCCCCGTTTTTCCCAGATCATAGGTTTTCCTCCGGCATCAACTCCATCACCTTTTCGCACAACAGCCCGGACACGATCATCGAAAAACGTTTATGATTGGGTGTAGAACTGTAATAGCAAACGATTGGAAGGGTCCACTCAAGCATGGCAAAGTAATACGGTGCAAGGTTGCTGTTGCCGCCCGTGCTTTTAATAGCATATTCCCTCATTTTTAAGGTCATCGACACATTCTTTTTTATCGTATCGGCACCGCTACCCTGGTAATTGTTTGTTGGCAGTTGATCTAACCGGTCGGTTCCATAAAACCGGGTGGCAAATTCGATCATCGCTTTCATTTGCTCATCGCTATCAAGCAGAGAGCGTTCAACCATGAAAATGGCTTCGAGACGGGCAAAGTCGGAGACCACCGAGCGGGGTTTCGTTTCTGAGAAGTCGATCAGGTAGACGTTCATTGTCTGATCGAGCAAAATATTCTGCATGTTCAAATCGCCATGACAAATTGCCGTGAGATAATCAACGGCCTCATCGCGCCGCCTCTGATATTCGTGTTTCAGAAACCAGTAGGGATTCACAAGTTTTCGGCCTATTTCTTCCACATAAAAAGAGGCCTCATCGGATGAAATGGAAAAAACCTTTTCCGCAGTTTCACAAAGCGAGGGGAAGAATGTCAACGTTGGGTCATGGTCGAGGAAAGGGTGAATGGCCTCGCGCACTGGCTGTCCGTACCAGGGGTTTAAAATTTGCAGGAATGTCTTATCGAAGATGGGTTCAAGCTTTTCAGCGGGCCATTCGTCGAAATAGTTGGTCAGCCATTTCAACTGAGTTTGTTCGCCACCAATTCCAACAAAGTTGTAGCACAGCGCCCCGAAATCGCCAAAGAATTCGGTGCCCAGCACCATGGCGCTATTGTTCAGAATGTAGGGTAGTGAATATTTCTGGCAACGTTCGGCTTCGCGGGTAATCATGGCACGATTGGCTATCTTCAGCACGGTTGGGCGCAACTTTCGCCCGTCGCTATCGTACGAGTTGACCTGAAAGGTTTGTGCCGAGAATCCTCCGTGGAGAGGTTTTATGGATACCCTCACCGAATCGGCATATAAACGGCGGGTCAGAAAAGCTTTGAAAGGTTCCGAAAATCCCTCGTCGGGTGTTTCCAAAATAATGCGTTGGGTTAAAGCGTTATCAAACCGATCTGCAACAAAAAGCCATGTCATCGGATTGACAACTGTTGCCGACCCGTCGATGGGTTTCACATCCAGAATGTTTTCGAGGGTCAAAGCCTCTGCTAGAATGGTGGTCAGCGATGGATTTTCGGTTGAGGTTTTTAGTTCTTCCAGTTCAAATTTTGTGCCCCACAAATAAATCCCGTTAGCGGTTGCAGGTGTCGATACCGGCAAATTGTGAAACCCCCGATGTTTTAGCTTGTTGATCAAAACCTCTTCAAGCAGAACGCAAACGGTAACAGATGGGGCTGTAGAATTGTAATCGGCGCAGACCATGGATAAAATCTCCGGTTGGTTGTTTTTTATTTTCGACCTCATCGTAAACAGTGAATCGGCTAACTGATCCACGGCGATGGAGGCGGGTTGAACCAAACGGACAAAACCGTCGGGGTTAGGCCCAAACGACAATGCCTTCGATACCAGAATACCTGCCTGTGAAGGGATGAGGGGAATTCGGAAATCTGACGATCCGTTGTTTGAAATAAATGCGGCACAATTTCCGGTGGTGACAAACAAATCATTGTTGTTTACTTCCTCTTCCCACGCTTCGGCGGTGACTCCGTTTCCAACAGAAAAACCCAGCTCGTTATACCCGGCAATTCCCTGATTATTCCAAAATAGAGCAGGTTCTCTTTTGTTTTCGGCGGGGTGAAACAGAAAACGATAAGCACCTACGACCCATTCGCTACAGTTGCAGTCATTTTGTTTCGACCCGTTAATCTCTTCAGCAGCGGCTTGGCATGAAGCGGAAAAGCGGAAGATCTGATGCAGTCCGGCCATTTCGAGTACCTGATATACCTCGGGTATAATTCCCGCGATGTAAAGTGCGCCTCCCCTAGCCTTCATTTTTTTTGCCGCTGACAAAAGCACCCTGATTCCGGTACTCGACAGGTAGTTGCATTTCGAGAAGTCGAAAATCAGGTGAGTTTCTTTTTCAGCGAAAGGTTTTACTGCCTGTTCGAACTCTGAGCTGTTTATCGTGTCGAGCCTGCCTTCGGGGGCAATGCACGGAATGGATTGTTCGGTGTGAAGGGTTGTTTCAAACATAATTACTGTTTATCGAACAGATATGTTTCACTGCTTTCTCCCCACGAAGATGAAGAAGTAGTGATGATTTTAAGCATACCACCATCGAACAGATATGCTTCAGTCAGGCTAATCTCATCGCCTCCGTCCATTGGGATTTTCGTGGAAATCTTCAGCGATGCTTTATCTTCGCTCCAGGCAGCTACCGATTTCTTTTTACTGTCCATCCAGCCGGCATTAATGCTTTCTTTGCCGTCGAGGTAAATTTTATCGGTAAAGGTTAAGCTTTCACCCTGAAAACTGGAGTGCCTTTCTATTGTAAGGATAGAATCCGATTGCGTAATGATCACTTCACTGGGGGCCATACTAAATTCGGCATTGAAGGTACTTTTCGACGTATTAATTTTCCAATTACCTGAAAAATTGATCTGAGCCATTGTTGCAACCGAAAACACTGTAAGAAGTAAAAAACAAAATATTGTTTTCATAATGATAAATTTTAGATTGAATTAGAAATTTAAATCTCGGAAAAAAAATTGAGAAGTCAAGCGAGTAGAGGCTTTTTCAGCGGATTTAAGGAGAAAGACGGAAAATGGAAGACGGGAAAAGAAAATTAAATCACTAAAATCTGAGAACAAGGCATTTCGATTATCGATTTATGAAGTTTCAGTTTATCAAATAGTATCCGGGCGACATCATTTATCCTTATTCTTAAATCATTCTGGCTATTGGCGCTGCTGGTAATCCTGCTGGCAGGAGAGAAGGTTTATTTGGTATTAAAAGGAAACCCTTAACAGGGTTGAGAACATTGGTTATTCACAGGAAACACCGATGGTGTTTAATTTGTATATTTCTTATTATCCTGAAGGGATAACCTATGGATAACCTCCGTCCCGATGGCCTCTATCGGGATCAACCGGAGGCAAAACTGAACAAACGAAAGAATCAATCACCGAGGGATTGCCTGTATTATTCTCTTCTTCCTCCACAAACCAATACCTGCAACCGGATGAATTACAATGATGGATTTGTGGTTTCGAAACAAGCCACGAAAACTCTTGCACCATTTCAGACCGGCAACCGCACAGCGGGCAGGTGGTGGGCTGGTGGGAAATGAGAAAGATGGGGAGTTGAAGCATTTGGATTTTCTTTCTTTTCTTCGTGACCGCTTCGTGTCTTGGTGCCTTGGTGGCGAAAAGAAGAAGTAAAAATGCCACGAAGACTCTAAGGCTCAAAGGAAACACGAAGATAATTCAGCAACCTTTTTCAACCGCTCAACCAGTTCGCCGAAGCTCTCACTGCACCTGCGCCCCGCTACCAGTTCAAGGCTTTCGAACTCGTACCACGAATAATCATCAAGAAAACGGTGAAAACGAAATTTTGGGATACCTGCCTGTTCGGGGTAGAAGAATTCGGTGCTGATCAGCTGTTCACGTAATTGCCTCTCGGCCTCTTCGATAGTTAGATTATCAGGATTTGAATAATCCTTATGCCCAAACTTTTTGTAATTGCCCGAATCGCGGTAGAGATAATTGAAACGGATATTAATTGCCATGCTTTTTGGAGCGAAGGAAAGAAAAGAAAAGATGCGCGTCAACGGACTATGAGTCACAGTTCAATCTAAAACGGTAAACCCGATTTCTTTCAAATACTTAAAAGTATCATTGTAAAATGATGGATTTCTGGTTGGATCTTCTGTATCTCCTGCTGGAACAACAATTACCATTCCTTGACGGGCTCTGGTAAGCAAAACACGATAGGCATTTTTCAAATAATTCTTTCGTTCCTCCTTATTGATGTTTTGCCATTTTGTACCAACAAACGATCGGTATTCCCAACCATTTTCAGAATACCTAAAATCGCCATCCCAAACCACACAAGCCCAATCAAGCTCTAATCCTTGAACTTGAAATTCAGTCGCAACATCTTCCAAATAGTAGGAAGATCGGACATCATCTTTTCCATCCAGAAACCAATGAATTGGATCGATATTGTAACGTACATCAATTGCAAGCGGTTTTAAACGTTGAGCTTGCGAGGAAACTACAATTCCATATCGTTCACTTCCACGAGCTTTCTCTTTTAACCATTGCTTGGCTTCTAAAAGATCGCGAGTGATGACAATTGGATAATTTGAACTGACTTGCTGCAATGTGGTTTGAGCCTCTTTAATATTTAAATCCAATAGCTGTTTAACTAATAAAGAAACATTTTCAGCACGGAAAGATCGCATCGAAACCGCTAAATGCAATGATTCTGAATATTCAACATTTGGTCTATTCTTTATCCTTTCGAGAATTTTTTCTGCATTGTACTCGCTATCAGATAACTTATCTGAAATGTAAATCTTCCAATCGGGGAAGGAGCGTTCAAGTGCTTCTATCCATTCGCTAATACCTGCTTCACCGGTGTTGATCTCCTGACCACCACCAACTAAACAAACCACAACCGCCCAATCTGGATGTCGATCAAGACAAGAGATTAAAAATTCTGGTTCAGATTGACTAAAGTTTGGCTTTCCTTTTTTTTGCCGCATAAAGGTTGAAGTCTGCTCCAAAGTCCATGCTCTTTGAGCTTCATCGAATAAAGCAACATGTTCAATAGGAGGCTTTTCATCTTTCAAACTATCGTCGCGAAAATGATGCACAATTTGAATAAATGCTTTAACCTCACTTCGCGCTACTCCTTTCTTCAATTTTTCTCCTCTTTTACTAGCCCTTAGCACTTTATCGCGAGCTAAGGCTTCTTGAAGAATTGCAACAAGCGGACCATTGCCTGAAAGAAAAACACTATAAAGTTCGCTTTCTTTGTCAATATGAGTAGTTGAAATATTCAGCCCAACCAATGTTTTCCCTGCACCTGGCACACCAGTAACAAAGCAAATCGCTTTTTCCGATTTCTCTTTGGACAAACGAATTATTTCAGAAACCCTATCTGAAGTTTGGCTGAGATTAATAGCACTGGCATCGCTTCGTGAAATATCTGAAACGGAATGGTTGTTATATAATGCCATTGCAGCCTCAATAATCGTGGGTGTTGGGCAGTATCGTCCTTCTTCCCATTCTTTCGCATCAATAATTTTTCCGTCATCGAAGAAATCTAAAATCGATTCTATAATAGAGCCAAGTGATTCTGTATTGCTTCTTATTGGAATTAGAAGTTGATCGTTTTGAGCTGTAATTGAAACAATAACATCTGGACTTTTTGCATTGGTTGCGATTAAGATGGGAGCTATTAACTTGTTATGGCTTGTTTCGTGAAAATTCTTCAAATCCAAAGCATAATCCCAAACCTGATCAATAGAGTATGAATGATACTCTTTCTCTCCAACCTTGAATTCTAAAATAAAAATAATAGATTGAATGATTAGCAAAACGTCAATTCGTTTTCCCATTCGAGGGATTGAATATTCAAAATAAATTGAACCAGAATAAGGTTCAAGAATGTCTTTCAGAATTTTAATTTCTTCTTTCCAAGCATCTTTCTGTGTTAGCTCATCTGAAAATTCACTGTTGCCAGAAATATTTCCAAGAATCTCATTTATAGATTTATTGAGAAAATTTTCAATGGAATCTGAATAATAGGCGCGATTCATGATTTTGTTTTAGGTCAAACAAATATGGGGAAAAATTATCATTTACCATAAACCCAATATACATAACAATCTAAAAAGAAAACCCTGCCCGTGCAAAAACTTACGCACCATCATTTCGGGCTTTGTGTTTTTGCTGCGTACGCGGCTCATGTTGTAGCTGCGGGTTGCCGGGTTGTGTACGTCGGTCATGGGAGTATAAAGGTAGAAAAAAAGCGCCTGAGTTACTGAGTCCCTTAGTGCCTGAGAAAATTGTTCTGGTTGTTTATTCTTTTTTGAAAAAAAGTGTAATCAAGAAGTCATTGATCTTTAGTATGCATACTGCACATCGTTTAAGACCATTGGCCTGAATATGGGTTTTATCCATTTCTTACTGCAAATATCTACTTTGCGGTTAAAATGGTTTCCAAGATAGTCCTTTAACTGTTGCTCTTTATCGTATAAATTGGCAGTTCCATGGGCAAACTCGACCAAAATATCAATATCGCTGTTTTCTTTTTGCTCATTCCGTGCAAACGAACCAAATAATCCTATCTCAGTAACAAAATAATTCTGTTTCAGATACGGCTGATTATCTTTCAGAAATTTGATTATATCTTCAGATGAGAGCATTTTGAATATTTTGATTGAACCAAAGATAAAGAATGTACAGGAAAGAAAAAAGTGTTCGGGTAGCTTTGTAAGTAATGAGAATTTTCCTGAGTGCTTATTTTTATTCCTTATTTTCTATACTGCTCATATTTGAAGCTTATGTTGTAGCTGCGGGTTGCCGGGTTGTGTACGTCGGTCATGGAACAAATGTAACGTGGAAAATTGAGAATGGGAATACCCCTTAAGCTCAACGGCTGTATCCCGCAAAGATCAGTTAAGGGTTTTTAAAAGAGATCTATGTGCTTTATTATTTGTTTATTAGCCTGTGTGTATTTATTTTATTATCTTTGAGTTGCTGTTTATACAGCGGCATTGATAACACAGACCGATTACTCGAAAACACAGACAACAAGCTCATAAACTAAATTCACAAAACCATAATTGCTATGAAACACCTTATTTTTATTCTCTGCGGGACGTTCCTTTCACTTTCGTTGTTGGCACAGACACGTGTTATTTCAGGAAGAGTGAGTGTGTTTAAAACCATGAATCTGCGTAACATCAAGGTGGAGTCCAAAAAGACAGGCTCTGCTGTTTCCACCGATTCGCTGGGCTTTTATCAGCTGGCTTGCGAACAAAAAGATGTGATTACCTTCAGAGGAAAAACTTTTTCTACTCAGAAGATAAGGGTAAAACCTGACACGAAAGAGGTAAACGTAAATATGAAATTTCTTTCCAAACCCGAAAATGTTGATATGGCAGTGGGTTACGGGTATATTTCAAAGGAAAATGCCACTACGGCTTATGCCAATCTTACCCGGTCTCAGGCCGATTTCTGTTCATACAACAATATCTATGACCTGATTAGCGGGAAATGCCCCGGGGTAAGTGTTGGCGGTTCAACGTTAGTGCGAGGTTCTGAACAAGAAATTACCATCAGAGGTGTGAATTCCATCAATCAATCCAATCCACTCTATATTGTTGACGGAGTGCCCACGACTCAAATCGCTCATATTGTTCCTTGCGATATAAAAAGCATCAGTTTCCTGAAGGATTCTGACGCAGCCATTTACGGTGCAAATGGGGGCGGGGGTGTTATCCTGATTCAAACTAAAACCGACAATGATAATTAGGTGGTTGTATGACTTTCTTGGTGCCTGAGTAATGGTTCTCGTGTGGTTCGACCCCGGCTGGGGTCATCTGTTTATAGCTGAAGCGTTCTTCCTACAAACATGCGATCCCGGATGGGATCGAACCGTAGCTTGCCGTTAGGTAGGTATGGTAGCTGTCAGATAAAAAGAGGAAGCTATTGTCCCTTAACGGGAAATCAAAAATCATCTCTTTTTTCTCTGCGAGTACTCCGCGTTCTCTGGGGTTATTTTTTAGGGTGCATCCAAATCAATCAGGATGAAATAAAAAAAGGAAAGCGCTCCGCCTTCCTTTTTATATATCGACACAAGGTTTAAAACCTTATTTCTTTACAAAGTTCCAATAATCGTCTGTAATCTCTTTAGTGTATTGTTCCCAGTAAGCGGGCGAAACGCTTTTCCCGTCGCGGGTTTTAAGGCTCATTTCGTACACGGCAATGGTTGGGTTAAACACAATGCTTGTTACACCCAGTGTATAACTCGCCGGGGCTGTTTCATCGGTTTTCGCCTCTTCGGCAACCACCACCTCAAGCTTGTTGAACTCCAAAAGATCTTTCAGAAATGCAACCCGTTCCGATGTTATTCCCTTTTCAACCACTGTGCAGCGTATGCCGTTGATCTCTTCGACTGTATGTTTTGATGTTAAAGGCATTTTCTAATTTATTTTTGATGATTCATTATTTTTCGGTTAGAGACAATTCATGAATTGTCTCTACCATATTATTTCAATGCGATTCCAAAGGTCAGTTTGTCGATCCATTCGTAGATCTGGCTCCAGAACCCAATCACGAACATACCGGCTGTGCTCAGCAACAGACCAACACGGGTTGTCAGGTCGCTTTTAAACCAGGCAATCGGTGTTTCGTTCTTGTTGATAAACATGGCTTTTACCACCAGCAAATAGTAATAAAGCGAGATGGTTGCGTTCAATACGGCAATCAATATCAGCCAGTAAAAACCGCCCGAAGCTGCCGAGGTATAGAGGAAGAATTTTCCGAAGAATCCGGCAATCGGTGGAATACCGGCCAGCGAGAACATCGAAAGCATCATCAGCAAACTAAGTTTTGGATTGGTATGGTAGAGTCCGTCGTAATCGTCCATGTTGACTTTGCCGGTGGCCGATTCAATAGCGATAACCACACCAAAAGCTCCAAGATTGGAGAAGATGTATGTCAGTACGAAATAAATCACGGAGGTCATCCCTATTTTATCTCCGCTGATAATACCCAACAGGATAAATCCGGCCTGGGCAATAGAGGAGAAGGCGAGGAACCGTTTCATGTTTTTCTGCCTCATAGCAAAAAGGTTACCAACCGTCATGGTCAGTACGGCAATAAGGTAAACAATATTTTTCCAGATAGGAGATATCGCGGGGAATACAGTAAACATCACAATGATGAGGATAAAAGCTGAAGCCCCTTTTGAAATAACCGAAAGGTAAGAGGTTACGCTGGTAGGCGCTCCTTCGTACACGTCGGCGGTCCACAGGTGAAAAGGTACCAGTGAAAGTTTGAAGGCCATTCCGGCAAAGAAGAAGATGAAAGCCAGCACCTGCAATGGTGAGCTGGATATTCCTGCCGTCACTGCGTCGAAATAAACCGACCCGGTTGAACCATAAATGAGCGAAAGCCCGAAAAGTAAAATACCCGACGATAACGCCGATGAAAGCAACAATTTAATACCAGCCTCGGCCGATTTGGTTTGATGGTGCGTATAAGCGGCCAGCGCGGCAACAGGTATGGTAGCCAGCTCCAAACCAAGGTAGAGCATCAGGAAGTCGCCCGACGAGATCATGAAGTTCATCCCGATCAGCGTACTGAAAAGCAGGATGAAGAATTCGCTCATCTTTTCTTCGTTTTCGGGTTTCTTCAACCAGGTAATCGACTGCAACAATACAATCAATACCCCAATGTTCAGTACATTCTTCATCATTACCACCAGCGCGTTGGTACGGTACATTCCGCCGAAAAGGGTGACCTCTTCGGTTGGAAGGAACCCAACCAGTGTGTGAATGAAAAACAAACCGAGGGTAATGGGTATGATATGGTGCTTGTTCTTCTTACCCAGGTTCAGGTCTATAATGAGTACGACCAGCGTCAAAATGGTCAGCGCCAGTTCGTGTCTCATCGAAAGAAAATCGCTAAAGCTCATATTTTTATATCAATTAAGTCATTAGTCATTGGGAAAAGGTCATTGGTCATTGTGAAACGGTCGTAAGAAAAATTGGTGAATATCCGGTGCGTTTTTTCTAATGACAAATGACTCTTTCCTTATTTTAAAATATACTTGCCAGGTTAACAACACCTGAAATCTTTTCAACAATAGGAGCCAGACTGAAATTGATCATATCTGACAACCAAAGTGGGGCAAGCCCGATGGCGGCAATGGCCAAAACCAGTGTCACTGTCGAGAGGCGTTCGTACCACTCCGCATCTTTCAAATGCAGGAAGTGATCGTTCTTGATAGGCCCGAACAACAGGATTCCAACCACACGCAGAATATAGACTGCGGTAATCACAATCGACGAGGTAGCCACAATGGTCATAATCCGGTGGAAGGTATCGACATGCTGGAATGAACCAACGAAAATGGTCATTTCAGCAACGAAACCGCTCAACCCAGGTAATCCGAGTGAAGCTAAACCGGCAATAACCCAAACAACACCAAGGAATGGGATCACTTTCATTAAACCTCCCATTTCGTTGATCAAACGGGTGTGGGTACGTCCGTAGATCATCCCGATTAAAGCAAAGAAAAGTGCAGTCATCAAACCGTGTGAAATCATTTGGATGATGGCGCCGTTCATGGCGGTCTGGTTCATCATCAGCACGGCAAACAATACCAGCCCGCAGTGACTTACCGACGAATAGGCATTGATATATTTTAAATCTTTTTGCGCAATGGCTCCAAAAGCTCCGTACACCACACTGATGGTTGTAAGGATCAGGAAAATCCATGCTTGTTCGTGAGCTGCTTCAGGCATCAGGAAGATAGCTACGCGGAAAGCGCCGTAGCCTCCAAGTTTCATCAACACACCGGCGTGCAACATCGACACGGCAGTAGGCGCCGAAGCATGACCGTCGGGCGACCAAGTATGGAAGGGGAAAAGTGCGCCCAAAATCCCGAAACCGATAAAGGTGAACGGGAAGAGGAAGCGCTGCATTTCAATCGGTATCTTAATTTTTGAAATCTCCATGATGTTGAAGGTGTGAACACCTCCGCCCGGGGCTGAATAGAAATAGATACCCAAAATTCCAACGGTGATCAGCGCCGAACCGGCCATCAGCATCAACGTTAGTTTCATGGCCGAATACTCTTTCGGACCGGTACCCCAGATGCCAATCAACAGGTACATCGGGATCACCGCCAACTCATAAAAGAGGAACATGGTAAATAAGTCGAGCGAGATGAAGAACCCGAATACACCCGATGCGAGTAATATCAACGAGATAAAAAACTCACGCGACAATACCTCCATTTTCCACGATGCAAATATCCCGGCAAATACCACAATAGCGGTTAGCGCAATCATGGCAACAGAAATCCCATCGACACCAATCGCATAATGGATATTCAGGGTTGGAAACCAAAGGGCATCGTAGGTAAAAAGCATGGGAGCCAAGTTACCGGCTTCTCTTTCACCGAGGTAAAGGAAAACCAGAACGGCTGCAACGATCAATTGAATACCCATACCAACCGCGCTTACAAGGCGGGTCTGCTTCAAATCTTTGGTGAAAAGAATTGCAATAATGGTTAGCAATGGTACGAGGACAAAAAGACTAAGTATGTTCATTTCTATCTCAATTTCTTACATGAAAGCTACAAATATGATCACTAAAATCACCACCCCGCTCACAAAAACGTAAGCATACTGGTGAAGCTTACCCGATTGTAATCCCCTGATGTGATAGGAGACATACTGGGTAACCCCGGCAATACCGTTCATGGTTCCATCAACAATGTGGCGGTCGAACCAGGCGATTGGCGCCGAGATGTATTGGAATATAATTTTCTTGGTCACAAACAGGTAAACCTCGTCGATATAGAATTTGTGGTACGCCCATTTGTAAAGGTTTTTAAATGTACCGGCCAACCTGTCGGGTATGGCAGTTTCGCTCTTGTAAAATAGGGTGGCCAATAAAATACCGGCAACACCAATTAATACCGATGGAATAGCGATTGCCCAAACGGTATGTTTTTCCAAGCCCATTCCATCGCTGGTTACCCATTCGTTGAACGGAAGGAAACCGGCAAAGATGGCACCAAAAGCTAAAATCATCAATGGGATGGTCATTACCTTAGGCGCTTCGTGTGGGGTGTGATGGTAATGGGTATTCTTACCCCAGAAAATATTGTAATACAACCGGAACATGTAAAAAGCGGTTAGTCCGGCTACAAAGTATTCAATGGCAAAAAGGATTTTGTTGCTGTGGAATGCGGCAACCAATATTTCGTCCTTGCTGAAGAACGCTGAAAAAGGTGGAATTCCGGCAATGGTGATACAGGCAATCAAAAAGGTGATGTGGGTTATCGGAAGATATTTCCGCAATCCGCCCATGTCTTTCATGTCGTTGCTGTGAACGGCATGGATTACTGCGCCGGCACCGAGGAATAACAACGCTTTGAACATGGCGTGGGTAAACAGGTGGAAGTTTGAAGCCATAAAGCCCAATCCTTCTTCGCCACCGTAACCCGAAACACCGAGCGACAACATCATGTAACCAATTTGCGACATGGTTGAATAAGCCAACACCCGCTTAATGTCGGTTTGAGTACAAGCTATCACCGCCGCAAACAGCGAGCTGATACCTCCAACCCAGGCTACAACATGAAGCGCATCGGGAGCGCCCAACGAATATACAGGGAACAAACGGGCAACCAAATAAACACCGGCAACCACCATGGTAGCTGCATGGATCAAAGCCGAAACAGGTGTTGGGCCTTCCATGGCATCGGGCAACCAGATGTGCAGCGGGAACATAGCCGATTTACCGGCGCCTCCCATAAAAATAAAGATCATCGACCAGGTAAGAACCGACATTCCCATAAAGGCGGCTGCGCCTTTTGTAGCAAGTGCAGGTCCGGCGGGATCGACCAACGTTTGAAAATCGAAAGTACCCGTGTTGAACGACAACATCAGTATCCCGATCAAAAAGCCCAGGTCGGCAAAACGGGTAACAATGAACGCCTTTTTCGAAGCGGCCACCGCACTTGGTTTTTCGTAGTAATAACCAATCAATAGGAATGATGAAACACCTACCAGCTCCCAGAAAATGTACATCTGAAAAATGTTTGTGGCCAAAACCAATCCCAACATCGAAAAGCTGAAAAGCGACAGGAAAGAGAAGAAACGGTAAAAACCCGGATCGCCTTTCATGTAGCCTAAACTATAAATGTGTACCATCAGCGAAACGGTAGTGATTACTACCAGCATCATCACCGAAATGGGGTCGATTAAAATACCCAGGTTGATGGTGAGCTTATCGGTCAGGTGCAACCATGTAATATCAAACGCTTTGATTGAATGATAACCGGTTTCGGCTGCATGGTTCAAGATAAAATAGTTGAAAGCCGTGATGTAAGATAGAATGGCTCCGATTCCGAGTCCCATGGTTCCGATCAGTCCGGAAACAATAGGTTTCATTTTATGGCCGGTAAGCCCGATGAACAAAAAGAACACCAGCGGTATCAGCGGAATTAATAGTGTATAAGTATAATCGGTCATAACTGATATATATCTTTTCGGTTGTTACTGATCAGAATTTCATTTGGTCTACATTCTCCACGTCGATCGACCTGAAGTTTCTATAAATATTGATGATGATGGCAATGGCGACGGCAGCCTCAGCGGCGGCAATGGCAATGACGATCATGGCAAAAAAGTGCCCTTGAAAAGCCTGAGGATAGAGGTACCGGTTGAATGCCACAAAATTGATGTTCACCGAGTTCAATATCAACTCAACGGACATGAGCATGGTAATCAGGTTACGACGGGTAAGAAAACCGTAAATTCCGATGAAAAACATCAGAGTGCTAACGATGAGCACATAACTGAGTGGTACGTTCTGTATCATTGTTCTGAATTGTTTTCAGTGTTTTCAATCATTTCTTTTTTCCCCGGAAGGATGAGCTTCTCTTTTTTTGCCACAACAATAGCCCCAATCATGGCAGCCAGCAGTAAAATGGAGATTACCTCAAACGGAAGGGCAAAGCCATCGCGTTGGTACGAAACCAGTGCAAGGCCAATTTCGCGGATTGTCTGATCAGCTACCGGTGTGGTGTTTGGAACAAAATTGAAACCCAGTATCACCATCAGCACCAATGTGGCGCCGGCCAGTGTTGCCAATGCCGAAAGCAGGCTTTGTTTCAGAGGGGCCATAACGGCGCGTTCGCTGATGTGGCTTGTCAGCAGGATAGAGAAGATGATCAGAACCACAATACCCCCGGCATACACGGTAAGCTGAACGGCAGCCAGAAAATTGTAATTCAACATGAAATACAATACGGCTGTCGCTATCAACACGAACAACAGGTAAACGGCCGACCGCAATATCTTCCGGCTGGTAACGGTAAGCACCGAAAAAACCAGGATGATGGCGGCTATTACGAAAAATGTTATTTGTTCAAACATATCTTTAACTGTAAAAAGTCATTAGTCAATAGTAATGGTCAGATACTGGTTACTCGATTCTGGATTCTCGATTCTGGATTCGGTAACTTGTAACTGATTTTTTTGTTTCTTATTCCTTATTTTTTTTGGAAATTGAATATTCAATATTGATTATTGGATATTTTCCTTCCTGAATCCTTATTTATTATTCTTTATTCCTTGTTTCTCTTCCTTTGGAATTTGGAATTTGTTTTTTGGAATTTTATTCTTTTATCCCTTCCTGAATTTTCGACCCGGGTTGGTTCAATACCTTGTTCAGCAACGAACGGTCCCATACCGCGTGTTCAAACTT
>Ga0209800_10000502_pt1 | contig 59957 bp, 57 predicted proteins | sample Higcelweek8metaG_FD_187174 | JGI IMG/M metagenome (GOLD analysis project Ga0209800, IMG submission 187174) | Freshwater pond sediment microbial communities from the University of Edinburgh, under environmental carbon perturbations - High... | ecosystem: Environmental > Aquatic > Freshwater >...
ACGGTTTGATGAGGGAGCATTGAGGATGCAAGGCCTTTGGAACACGTAGTAGCCGCGTGCGGCAAGGCGTCTCGAATATAAAAAGGGCTGAAGAAACCGGCCGAATCAGTGCTCTACTCTACCCAGATTTTGTCCCCATATTTCTAAGTATGGATCAATTGAAATGGTCGACAATATCTGAGATGAGGAGCCATATTCCCAATAATAAATAATCATGCAGACGCTTTCTCTAATTCTTCCCGGATAACTTTTCTTAACATATTTTCAAGGTTCGGCTGGTCCGTTTGGTCTTCTGCTATAATCTTTTTTAAACTTTCATTGATAAGGGTATGGTATCCTTTTTTCCCTGCTTTTGATTTGAAATAACTAATAACCCCGGCATCCAGCATGATGGTAATCCGCTGTTTTTTTTCTACTGGTTTTAATCCCTGACGAAGAACAGCCCTGTCAAAATCAGCCTGGGTTACTTCCGGGTATTCATCATCCATAGAGGTTTTTGAAATAGAGTCTTTGTTCATTTTTGGTCGCCTTTCTCATGGATATTATTCTGATTTCATCGGTACTTTCTGTATGGACGATAACCACAACACCATCCAATAATCCAATGGTTACAAACCGCTGTTCACCATAATCCATTCGGGTGTCTTCAAAGGTGAACGTGGACCCGGCAAAAACCATGTGGGCTTGGGCGAAGTCAAGTCCATGCTTGACTATATTGCTTTGCCGTTTGCTTTCATCCCATATGATTTTCATAATTCAATTATATACATATAACAATGCATATACAAGGTCTTCTTTTGCTTTCTTTCTGTCAGTTGCAAATTCTGAGCTCTTTGATATGGCCATACTATCCCTTGGACGTAAACACATATTCATTGACCTTTTGGGACATATAATCGGGGGACACCTTACCTATTTTCCTTCGACCTGGCTTCTTTGGCCTGAGCCGTCTGTCTAAAATAGTCTCTAATTGCTTTACAAAAGTGGTTTTTCCCAAGGGTCGGCCGTTACGTTCATGCTTTCTGAACAATTCGATTTCAGATTCCTTAATATCCGAAGATAAAAAATCACCCCAGGGTGTATTAACAATCTCAAGCAAGGGTCTTGTTTTGACAAGAAGGTCATCCTTTTCATTCATATGCGCCCCGGCGCTACTCGATTTCCAATCATCAGGACGTTTTACAAGACCGGCACGGACCGGGTTATACTCGATATACCGCGTGCATGCCAGCAAGTAACTTTCTTCCATGATAAATGATGCAAACCGCCCCTGCCATAAATGACCGCGCCAACCTTCCCTGAAATTGATCATTCTCGTATATCGCCGGTGTGCTTCCCCGACGGCCAGATTTAATCCATCCTTGGTTTCAGGAACTGCAATCAGGTGAATGTGATTGGGCATCAGGCAATAGGCCCATATTTCGACCTTATAGTTCAAACACCATTCCGCCATCAAAGCCAGATAGGCTTTAAAGTCCTGATCGCTGAAAAATGTCTGCTGCCTTCTATTCCCCCTTTGTGTAATGTGATGGGGAAAACCCGGCGCCACTGACCTTGCCATTCGTGCCATGAAGTGATTTAAACAAACATTCTAATTTTTGTCAACAAATAGGTAAGGTGTCCCCAGATTTTCAAATTTCTGACAAAACTTATCATAGATGTCCCCAGATTTCCGTCGGCTGAATTAGCCTTGTTAGATGCTTTTAAAAAATTGATTAGAATAGTGAGTATAGATTGTCAGGAAAACACTATTCAATAGTAATCCGAACATTGCAACATTTCCTCCAAATGCCAATCCAAATGTTGTGTAAAACCAACCTTGCGGAACATTTCCTTCTTCATTTGGACTTTTTGTTCTTCCAACTCGTTCTGCAATTATCGCGAGCACCATTACTAATACGCCGAAAAATGCTGTGGGAAGGATCAACGATAGATTAGTATAATCTGAATTTAATGTTAGTTGTAGAAGTGGGTTCTTTATGGCGTCGGATGTCGCAATGAAACCAAAACCTCCGACGCTTATTGCGCTGATCGTAGGAGGCTTCATCCATAAGTCTCCGAGCTTTTTCCAGGTCATCGATTTGAGTGTATGCGGCCGCAGCGCAAACTGCAGAATAGCGAAAATTAAAAGCTGAAAGAAAATTAGATTGTATTTCTTAAAAAATTGCGTGGCGAAGATCTTTAGCAGCAGTTCATAGATAAAGACACACATAAAAGCCAGAAGACTTAAGGAAATGTACAACAATATTAGTCCAGAAAAAAATCGGAGAACAGAAAACCGCCTAATTTCACATTGAGGTACTCGGCGACATAAGACATTAGTTCCGGAAATTAAACGTGCTCCGCCAAACACACCTAAAGCCAGAAAGATGACCCAATACTTATGGAAAAACGGCCACACAATTTTGGAGCTATAGTCGAGAAATGGGATGAGGAACGTTGAAACCAAACCAAGAAGGTTTGCCCCCAAGATGATCGACAGTGGTATATAAATGAATGGTAAAATTTGCTTTAGACGTGTTAACATTCTCTGCCTCGTTAGCACCGCGATTCACGGCGGCGGAGCCGCCGTGAACAATATGTTCAGCAGATCTGTATATCATTCAAGAGTGATTATCTAATTGTATAACATGATAATTTTTATATTAACCAGATCTGCATAATTCCTTTTGAAAATCAACACTCTTGGAATGATTAAACATCCCCTGCGCCAAATTGCAATAGTCAATTAAATACCCTGTACAAATTACCCGGCTACAAAAGGACCGTCTTATCTCCTCCCCAACTGCGTGATGGACGTATTCGGTCAGGCGGATCATGACAGATTTTTCCGGGATTGATATAGGACAAATCAGAGTTCAAGCCGGGTACCTGTGGCAAACACGTTGATTGGGCGTGTCATTTTGCGGGACATATAGGCCGGGGCATCAGGACCCGTACAGTGACCGGTATAATAGGTTGTGCCGCTATGGGATGACAGTTCATCGACCAGAATATCCAGGCGGCTGTCCGGTTCTGTGACCCGGGTGATGCGATTATACAGGTGGAATCCGCCGATCACATGGTCAATATGATCCCGGCCCGTGCGGGTAAGCACCGTATCAATCATATTCCCCATGCCCGAGTGGGCGCATCCGGTGAACAGAACCGAGGTGCCGTCTTCCACGATCAGCAGGGCCAGTTCATGGGAAAATTCATCCTCAATCAGTTTTCCGTCTTCCTGCTGCCTTAAAAGGTCTGAATTGCCCTGGGGGATAAAGCCCTTTTTTGAAAAATCCGTGATAATGGTTAAATCCTCGGACAAGGCCAGATCCGCACCAATAAACCGGCAGCGGCTTTTGTCAATGGCATCGGTATCAAGGCCGATATATCGGGGTTCATTATTCTTGTAGCGGGCATAGTACCTGCCTTCAATGGCCCCCCGGGTCATGATGATTGCTGCTTTGTCATTGAGCGTTTGAAACTGCGGGATGCCGCCGCCATGGTCATAGTGCCCGTGGGACAGCACGGCTATGTCCGTTTTTGACAGGTCCACACCCAAATGTTTTGCATTGTCTGCAAATTTTTGGTCCGGTCCCATATCAAAAAGAATGGACCGGGTGCCTGTGCGGATAAAAAAACTTAAGCCGTGGGCCGCTGCAAGTTGCGGGTCCGTGGTGTTGTTTTCAAGCAGGCAGGTGATTTCCATGGCGCGTTCCTCCTGTGTTTTTTTTGTCATTATGGGGTGCATAAGCCCGGGTTCAGGGAGCCGTAATATAGAATCTGTGCCAGTTTATATGAAAAATCAGGCATGATTTAATATCTTAAAGATCAATTCCCTCCAGGACCCGGTCTTTGATATGGGCGCAGACCTTGGTCAGGAATTCTTCGTGGGTGACCCCCATTTTGACCTTGCCGTCCAACGTGCGCACCGACAATACTTTTTCTTCTTTTTCCTTGTCCCCAATGGTGATGATTAAAGGAATATAGTCCAGTTGGGCCTCTCTGATTTTCTTTTTAAGGGTCTCGCTTCTGTCATCTACCTCGCAGCGGATGTCATGGAGCGCCAACAGGTGTTGGATCTCTTTGGCATAGGGAGCCAGTTCCTGGTTGATGGGCAGGATCACGGCCTGGACCGGGGCCAGCCACAGGGGGAATTTGCCTGCAAAATGCTCCACAAGGATACCGAAAAACCGTTCCATGGAACCGTAGATCACCCGGTGGATCATGATGGGCCGGTGTTTTTCATTGTCCGCGCCCTTGTAAGTCAGATCAAAACGTTCCGGCAGCGCCATGTCCAGCTGAATGGTGCCACACTGCCAGGTTCTGCCCAAAGCGTCCTTGATGTGGATGTCTATCTTGGGACCGTAAAATGCACCATCCCCTTCATTGATCATGAATTCCCGGCCATAAGCTTCTATGGCATTGCGCAGTCCGTTGGTGGCGGTTTCCCATTGTTCATCCGTGCCGATTGATTTTTCAGGCCTTGTGGAGAGCTCCAGGTGAAAGGATAGCCCAAACCGCGCATAGACCCGTTCAGCCAGTTTCAAAACGCCTAAAACTTCTTCCTGGATCTGGTCCGGGGTCATGAAGATATGGGCATCATCCTGGTGAAAGGCCCGGACCCGGAACAATCCTGACAATGCGCCTGAAAATTCATGGCGGTGCACCAGTCCGATCTCTCCGGCCCGGTGGGGCAGGTCTTTGTAAGAGTGGGATGTTGTTTTGTAAAGGATCATGCCGCCGGGGCAGTTCATGGGTTTGATGGCGTATTCCTCGTCATCAATGGTGGATGTGTACATGTTTTCCCGGTAGTTTTCCCAGTGACCGCTTTGCTCCCAAAGTTTTCGGGTCATCATCACCGGGGTTTTGGTCTCCACATACCCGTCTTTTTTATGCTCCATGCGCCAGTATTCCAAAAGCGCATTCCACATGGCAATGCCTTTGGCGTGGAAAAAGGGCATACCCGGTGCCTCGTCATGGAAAGAGTACAGATCTAGGCGGGTGCCAAGTTTCCTGTGGTCCCGTTTCTTGGCTTCCTCAATCATGGTGAGATAGGCGTTGAGTTTCTTTTTGTCAAAAAAGGAGATGCCGTACAGCCGCTGGAGCTGTTGCCGGGACTGATCCGCCCGCCAGTAGGCACCGGAGGTTTTTAAGAGTTTGACCCCCTTGATCATGCCGGTGTTGGGGATATGGGGGCCGCGGCACAGGTCAATGAATTTGCCGTTCTGGTACAAAGAGATCTCTTCGCCTTTGGGCAACTCGTTAATCAATTCCACCTTAAACGGGTTGTCGGCAAACAGCTCAAGCGCCTGCTGGCGTGTGACCACCTGCCGTTCAAAACCTGCCTTGGCCTGGATGATTTTTTTCATCTCCGCTTCAATGTTTTCAAGGTCAGCTTCGCTTACCGGATCCATGTCAATATCATAATAAAATCCATCTTCAACCACAGGACCGATAGTCAGTTTGGCGTCCGGGTAGAGGTTGAGTACGGCTTCGGCCATGACATGGGCCGAGGAGTGGCGCAGGATATCCAGCCCCTGGTCGTCGTTGGCGGTGATAAAGCTCACTGCACTGTCCTCGTCAATGACCGTGCCTAAATCAAGGGCTTTGCCCTCTATTGCCATAGCCACGCAGTTGCGGGCAAATCCTTCGGAAATGCTTTTTGCCACATCCATGCCTGTGGGTGGTTCGTTAAATTCTTTTACTGCATTATCCGGGAAAGTTATTTGAATCATTTTTTTTACTTCCTGTTTTATATATCATGCCCCGATCTTGCCCTATTTCCAAAGGCAGCGTATGATCAGGCATTGTAAGAAAAAGCCGTTAATTAAAAAAAAAGAATTTTAAAAGAAGTGTTTTAAACAATCAAGGGAAAACTAAGGTGGTTTATCAGTTTATAACAACGGACAAAGACCTGGCACAAGTATGCCTGAAACTTGAACCCTGTGAAATAATCGGTGTGGATCTGGAAGCCGATTCCATGCACTGTTTTTCAGAAAAGATATGCCTGATCCAGATTGCAGGCCCAAACCAGGCCTGGCTGCTGGATCCTTTTCTGATCAATGATTTTTTACCCTTTTCCCGAATTCTTGAAAACCCGGAGATTACCAAGGTGTTTCATGGATCGGACTTTGACGTCAGAAGCCTTGACCGGGAGTTGTCCGTTGAAATTGAAAACCTGTTTGACACCGAGATTGCCTGCCGTTTCTTAAATATTAAGGAACGGGGATTGGGCGCACTTTTGAAATCTTTTTTTGATATTGATGTGGATAAAAAATACCAGAAGGTGGACTGGTCAAAACGGCCCTTGAAAGAGGAGATGATTGCCTACAGTGTGGGGGATGTGGCAACGCTTGTGGACCTGCATGACCTTTTAAAAGAACGTCTTGAAAAGATCGGGCGTCTGGCCTGGGCCGAAGAAGAGTTTGAGTTGCAGGCCAGGGTCAAATACGAGAGCAATCATTCAAGACCCTTGTTCAGACGGTTCAAGGGAGCCGGAAAACTTGACAACCGGAGCCTTGCCGTGCTGGAGCATTTGCTGGAAGTCCGGCTTTCCGAGGCCGAGAAAAAGGATCTGCCTCCCTTTAAAATTATGTCCAACCAGTCCATTCTGACCATGGTTCAGCACAGGCCAACCAGTGTCGAGTCGATATCGAAACATCGGGCCCTTAGCCCTAAACAGATCGGCATGTACGGGCAGTTATGCGTCAAGGCCATTGAAACCGCCCTTGCCTTACCTCACCGGGAACTGCCGTCCTATCCCAAAACCCGGGTGCCCAGGAAAACCTCCCAGGTCCTTGCCCGCATTGATGCATTAAAAAAAATGCGTGAAACAGCGTCCCAGACTTTGGCCATGGAGCCTGGATTTTTGATCAACAACAATATGATTTCCGCTGTGGCTGCGGGCAAGCCGGCAAGCCCGGAAGATTTGTTGCGGATTCCGGGCATGCGAAACTGGCAGGTTGAGGCGCTTGGTGAGCATATTCTTGAGACCCTGTCCCGGGTTCAGTGAGTTAAAAAGAGAAAAAGAGATAAGGATAAACAATGCGTATATATTTCTGGAAAATGCACGGTATCGGCAATGATTTTATCATGCTGGATGACCGGGACAAGACGATTGCAGGGTATATTGACTATTCGGATCTGGCTGTGCGCCTGTGCCACCGGCGGTTCGGCATCGGTGCCGACGGCATTATCCTGGCCCGGCATTCTGATACCCATGATATTCGGTTTATAATCATCAATTCAGACGGGTCCGAACCTGAAATGTGCGGCAACGGCATGCGCTGTTTTGCCAAGTATCTGTACGAAAACAATATTCTTGTAAAAGATGAAATAAAGGTTCAGACCCTGGCCGGAACCGTGGTGCCCCGGATTGAAAAAAAGCAAAGCGGACAGGTGGTCTCCGTATGCGTGGATATGGGGGTGCCAAGGCTTGTGCCTCAGCAGATTCCTTTTGTCCATGACAGGGATATGGCCCTCGGGGTGCCCATAGAGACAGCCCAGGGCACATTGTTGGTATCCTGTGTTTCCATGGGGAATCCACATGCCGTGATCTTTGTGAATGACTTGTCACTGGTGGATATTGAAACGATTGGTCCCATGGTGGAAAATCATCCTCGTTTTCCTGAAAAAACCAATGTGGAGTTCATTGAAGTCCTCTCTGACAGGCAATTAAAAATGCGGGTGTGGGAACGCGGGGCCGGGATAACCCTTGCCTGCGGCACCGGTGCCTGTGCTGCCGTTACGGCCGCTCATCTTACGGGACGGGCAGGGCGTCAGGTGCGTGTTCATCTGGACGGCGGGGACCTGGACATTTCATGGAATGAATCCAGCGGCCATATTTTTAAGACCGGGCCTGCCCAAACCGTTTTTAAAGGAACTCTTGATATTTAGTCCAGGGTTGACAAAGCTTTTTAATCTATATATAGCTTGATTCATCGTTTGGGGTGGCGCACAGCGTCTGAGATAATACCCATTGAACCTGATCCGGATAATACTGGCGAAGGGAAGAGCGGACAAGACAATAGTAAACCCGGAAAAATCCGGATTTAGGCATTTTTATAGCCGCTTGCTCTTCCCTTGAGAGCAAGCGGCTTTTTTTATTTAGGATTTTTGCCTATGAATATTTTTGTCAATGGAAACAAGGAACGCATAGAGCCATGCACGTTGGCACAGTTGATCGCCTGTAAAAAGCTCGATGCAGGGGCGCTGGTTATTGAACTTAACCGGCAAATCATCAAACAGGATTTTTGGCCGACAACTGAACTTCAGGAAGATGATTGCCTGGAGATGCTCAGTTTTGTCGGAGGAGGCTGATTATGAAAGACGATGTACTTCGATTGGGGGGGAAAGAATTCAGTAACCGGTTACTGACCGGTACCGGGAAATTCGGCAACCATGGGCAAATTCCCAAGATGCTCGCGGCCAGCGGTTCACAGATGATCACTGTCGCTTTGCGTCGTGTGGACATCACGGCTCAGTCTGAAAATATCCTTGAATACATCCCCAAACATGTGACCCTGCTGCCGAATACATCCGGCGCCCGCAGCGCAGAACAGGCCGTACGCATTGCCCGTATTGCCCGGGAAGCCGGTTGTGGTGATTTCATTAAAATTGAAGTCATCACTGATATGAAATACCTGATGCCGGACAATTGGGAGACCTTGAAGGCAACGGAGATTCTGGCCAAAGAAGGGTTCCAGGTGCTGCCTTATGTCCTGCCGGACCTGCCCCTGGCCAAACGGCTGGAAAACGCGGGTGCTGCGGCGGTGATGCCTCTGGGCGCACCCATCGGAAGCAACCGGGGGCTGGAGACCAAACCACTGATTGCCATGTTAATTGAAAACGTCTCCGTACCCATTGTTGTCGATGCGGGAATCGGCAAGCCTTCCCAGGCAGCGGCTGCAATGGAAATGGGTGCGGATGCGGTTCTGGTGAATACCGCCATTGCCACGGCCCGGGACCCGGAAGCCATGGGGCGCGCCTTTGATTTCGCGGTCAAGGCCGGACGGGCTGCCTACCTGGCTGAAATGGCCGAAGAGTCTACCCTTGCCCGGGCCTCTTCTCCACTCACCGGATTCCTTGACGAGGTATAAAGAGGATTAGATTATGTCATTTTACGAGATCGTTGAGCGATACCGGGATTTTGACGTTCCCCATTTTTTTGACCAGGTGAGCGATCAGGATGTCATCCGCAGTCTGGCCAAGGAAAAACCCGGTCCCATGGATTTTTTGACCCTGCTGAGCCCCAGGGCTGCCGGACATCTTGAGGTCATGGCCGGCAAAGCCCACCAGTTGACCGTGCAATATTTCGGACGCACGATCCAGATGTTTATTCCGTTGTATATCTCCAACTACTGTAACAACGGCTGCGCCTACTGCGGGTTTAATCAGAAAAACCCGATCCTTCGCCGGAGGCTCAGCCTGGAAGAGATTGAGATTGAGGCCGAGGCCATTGCCAAAACCGGTATGCAGCATGTACTTTTTCTCACCGGTGAAGCCCAGCACATGACCCCCATGTCGTACCTGGTGGATGCGGCTCAACTGCTCAAGAAGCATTTTGCATCCGTGGCGATAGAGGTCTACCCGCTTGAGGTTGATGAGTACCGCCAACTCTACGAGGCCGGTGTCGATTCCATGACCATGTTCCAGGAAACCTATGACGAAGATGTCTATAAACGGGTTCATCTGGCCGGCAAAAAAATGGATTACCAATGGCGGCTCAACGGGCCTGAACGGGCCGCGATCGCCGGCATGCGGGTGGTCAACCTCGGCGCGCTGCTGGGTCTTTCCGAGCCGCGCCGGGACATGTTTTTCACCGGATTACATGCCCGCTACCTTGAAAACAAGTATATCGATACCGAAGTCGCCATCTCCCTGCCCCGGTTTAACGAGGCGGAAGGCGATTTTCAACCCGACTACCTGGTGGATGACAAAACCTTTGTTCAGTTCATGACCGCGCTGCGCATCTTCCTGCCGCGTTCGGGAGTGACCGTCTCCACCCGTGAAAACGCCACCTTTCGCGACCGCATTCTGCCCCTGGGGGTTACCCGTTACTCTGCCGGGTCAAGCACCGGTGTCGGTGGATATACCGAGGTGCCCGAGGGTCAGACGCCGCAATTTGAAATTACCGATGCCCGCAGTGTGGCTCAGGTGGCCGATGCAATTCTCGCCCAGGGCTACCAGCCGATTTACAAAGACTGGGACTGCATCTGATGAAGATCGGTATTGCAGGGGTCGGCGGTATCGGCTCCAACGTGGCACTTAACCTGGTGCGAAGCGGCGTTGTGCAACTGAAACTGGTCGATTTCGACCGGGTAGAATCCGGCAACCTTAACCGCCAGTTTTATTTTTCCGACCAGATCGGCCTGTTAAAAGTCGAGGCACTTAAAATCAACCTAAGCCGAATTAACCCCAAGGTAGAGATCGAGGCGCTGATTCAGCGTATTGACGCGAAAAACTGCGCAGAATTGTTTTTGGACTGCGATCTTATCGTTGAGGGCTTTGACCGCCAGGTGGATAAAAAAATGCTCATCGAAACCTTTGCCGACAAAAAGGGGGTGGTTTCAGCCTGTGGCATTGCCGGATCCGATTTGGCCGGCATCGGTTCGCGCAGAATCGGCAACTGCTACATTGTGGGCGACTTTACCACCGATTGCGACCAGGCCCCGCTCTTCAGTCACAAGGTGACCACCGTGGCCAATCACATGAGTGAACTCATTCTTTGTCAACCCGGCGTACTTCATGACAATACATTGTCATAGGTTTTGTTAACCACGAAGATCACGAAGGAGACGAAGAATAAAATCTGCGCAGACAATTCACCTTCGTGTGCTTCGTGCGCTTCGTGGTAAAAATAGGTGTCTGGTGGCGGTGTTTTAAAAGATGGACAACTCGGTCATTAACCGGTAAGTAAATGTCATGAGAGTCTATTTTACCATAATCACGGTTGTTCTTGTTGTTCTTGTTTCCCCTGCATCCGCCCAGGAACATGTTTTGTTTCGGGAACGGGATGCTTACATGGCCGATCTGGTGTCAAAAATAAAAGCCTCCACCGTATCCGTGGGCACCTATTATTATAAGGATGTCCCCATGACCCGGTTTCTGGGTACCGGCTTTGCCATCGGGGACGGCAGCAGAATCGTTACCAACCAGCATGTACTCGAGGCCATTAAAGAAAAGAAACTCATGTTCCATCTGCGTATTTTTCACAAGAATTTATCGGGCAAAGGGGTTAAAGCCGTCTTGCTCGCCGAAGACCCGTTCCACGACCTGGCCATACTGGAGATGGCAGGCAAATTGGATCCCTTGCCCATGGCGGCGGATGGTGCCCTCAAAGAGGGGCACCAGGTGGCGATTACCGGATATCCCATCGGTTTTGTACTCGGCCTCAATGCAACCACCCACACAGGTATTGTTTCGGCCATTGCGCCGGTTATTCTGCCCACCCCCCACGGCAGCCTGATCAAAGGAGAGATGATCAAATACCTTGAAGACCCCTGGGAGATTATCCAGCTTGATGCCGTTGCCTTTCCGGGGAACAGCGGAAGCCCGGTCTATCGAATTGCCACCGGAGAAGTTGTCGGAGTGATCAATAAGGTTTTTGTCAAAGGGAAAAAAGAATACGTCCTTAAAGAGCCCACGGGAATCACCTATGCCGTACCGGTCAGTTTTGTCCGAAAGCTTAACCGGTCCATTAAAAAGTAAAGGGTCCCCAACCCGTTACCCCGGCAGAAAGGTCAAAACACCCTGGAGAAACGCCGTGCACAAAATTACCAGGACAATGCCCAAACTGATCCGGCCGATTACCGGACCTGATAACGGTGCAGACAACGGATAATAACACAGGCCGATTCCGGTACCGGCAAGAAAACCAAACAGGTGGGCAGATACGTCGGTATTTTCACCATGGCTGAACATGGCGGTAAGTGTGGCTGCCGCGGCAAAGGGGGCCACTCCTTTGAGTTTTGGAAATACGGATTGACCTGATTTTTCGCCAATGGTCATGCGCCGGGCCCCAAGGAGTCCTGCCGCCGCCATAACCGCTGTGGAGGCCCCGATGGAGAGTCGTAAATCCGGGCCGAAACTTTCAGATACAAGATTGCCGGCCGTGCCTGCCGCCAAAAGCAGCAAAAGCCCCTGTCCGTAACCGCTCACGCGCAGCAAAGGGCCTGCAAGCACGATTATTCCGGCCATATTTCCCAGAAGATGGTCCGCATTGCTGTGCAGAAATAAGGCTGTCACAGCCCTGAAACTTTGCCCCTGGCTCAGATAATATGAAGACGAACCAAAGTCCAGAATCGCTTGTTTGTGAAGGCCCCGGGTAGTGATGATGTAATGGATGGCTGATAGAAAAAAGGCCGTTACCAGGGCGGCAGGGGAGAAAAAAATCCTGGTCGGCACATGGGGGGGCTGCCTTGGGATATCCTTGTTTTCCCTTGCGTATTTTTTAAGTTGCTGTTGGGCCTTAAAAACATCGTCATCAGGTACAAGGATATTGCACAATCCGTCAGGGCCTCTCTCAATAAGCGCCCTGACGGACTGGGAAGCCAGGACCACCAGGATAAGATCGGCCTGCTTTCTGATGTTTTCATTGTGTATACTGCCTGTGAAGATAGATTTCATTTTTTCCTTGCCGGATGTATTGATTTCCGGCTATGAATATAGCTCATGCAATAAAAAGAATAAAGGAGCCTTAAATGAAGATCATTCGTTTTACTACCCAACAGGGTAAGGAAGTCATTGGGTGCGATTGGGACGGAAAAACAGCCAGTCTGGTGGAACAGTCTGCGGACTATGGTTTCAGCGATACCGGTGAACGGGTGGCGGTCGTAAAAATTTTGCCCCCGGTGGAACCTTCGTCCATTATCTGCATCGGCCTTAATTACCGGCGTCATGCAGAAGAGACCGGCCAGGAAATTCCAAAATATCCGGCCGTGTTCATGAAATACCCCGGGTCCCTTGCAGGGCACAAAGATCCGGTCGTGATCCCGAAATGTGCGTCAGATCCGCCCGAGGTGGATTACGAAGCCGAGCTTGGGGTGATTATTAAAAAGGCCGCTAAAAATGTGTCCGAGGAAGATGCCCTGGATTATGTGCTCGGCTATACTTGTACCAATGACGTCTCTGCCCGGCGGTGGCAGAAACATGCCGGTGGATTCCAGTGGACCCGGGGAAAAAGTTATGACACCTTTTGTCCCTGCGGGCCGGTCATGACGACGGCAGACGAAATTCCCGATCCCCAGAGCCTTGCCATTAAGTTACGCCTGAACGGTGAAGTCATGCAGGACAGCAACACCAGCGACATGGTATTCAGCATAGCCAATATGATCTCCTACCTCTCCCAGTCTTCAACCCTTTTGCCGGGCACCCTGATCCTGACAGGAACACCCGAAGGGGTAGGCTTTACCCGTAAACCCCGCGTGTTTCTGGCGCCGGGAGATCGGATGGAGGTTGAAATTGAAGGCATTGGCGTGCTTGAAAATCCTGTGGAACAAGAATGATACATTGAAAAAAGGGTCCCCCCGGGTGTGTTACCCGGGGGGATGGTAGATAGAGAGGTCCTTCTTTTTACCTTTTCACCTTTTTAATATGGTTGAGCAGTCGGGCAGCATCATTGAAGTTGGGTTCTATTCCAAGACATTTTTCCAAGAGGGTTGTCGCTTCAGCGTAGTTTTTCTTTTCAAAATAACATACAGCTGTATTCAGTAGGAGGATATGATTTGCCGGGTCAGTTCTCAAACATTTCTGATACTGATCTATGGCTGCTTCATATTCCCCCTGTTTTTTAAGTTCAAGGGCATACTTGTTAAAAACAGCAATCGATTCCAGTACCGGGGCTTTGGCACTTTGTAAATATTGACCGGCTTTTTCAAGATTTCCGGCCCCGAGATATGCCGCTCCAATGCTGGTATAATTTCTATTCGTAAGCGTGTCGACTTGAAGGTTGCTGAATGTTTCAGATGCCTCCTTGATCTTCCCCATTTTAAGATATATATTGCCGATACTGATAACTGCATCCGTGTTTAAGGGATTTATTGAATAGGCCTTTTCCATATAGGAAAGGGCTTTTTCATATTCAAATTGTTTCATGCTTATCTGGCCCAGCATATAGTATGCTTTACTGCTTTTTTCGTTGATTTTTAAGGCCTTATTTAAGCACTCTTCGGCTTTATCATAGTCTCTTGTGCTAAGATAGCAATCACCCAAAATAAGATAAATATCAATATTATTTCCATATTCCTTCAAGAGTGATTTGCCATAGTCAACCACCTCATTGACCTTTTTCCGTAAACTCAGAGCCGTCAGCTTTTGAAGTTTGTACTTAATCGGATCCGGATCAAGATCCTTTTGTAATACTTTGTTGATATTAGCTATAAATTTATCTTCGGAAAAAGGCTTTTCCATGTAAGCATCAACCCCTTCCTCAATGACATAAAGGATTTTGTCATCGGACATTTCTTCAGCCAGCATCAAAACGGAAATATTAAAATAATTCGGGTCTCTTCTTATTGCCATCAACAACTCAATGCCGTTCATGATAGGCATATTCCAATCCGTAACAATCACGTTGATCATAGGTGATTGTTTGATCTTGTTTAAAGCGTCCGTACCATTTTTGGCCTGTATGATGTTTTTATAACCGTTGTTTTTTAAGATACGTGAAGCCAAGGTCAATATCAGCTGTTGGTCGTCTACAAGTAAAAAATAGATGAGATCCTTCATTTTTGTTTCCATCAATTGTTTAGTTTGGTTTATAGATGCAAAATTCGGTGGAGCATCTGGTTTGCGCTCGGCATGAGCGTAGACTTATGGGGTGTAAGGGACTTGGCCGATCTCAATTTGCCGTTAATGGTCGAATAGTAATATCCCACTGAGCAAGCTGGGTAGGCGGCAATGATAACACAAAATCGGGAATTCAAAAACAGCTAACTCCCTAAGTCTCCTATACTTGAGTCTCATTAAACGGCCTGGTTCAAAAAAGCATATGACAGGGTAACACTTTTATAGAGCGTTCTTTCAACTCATCGGAGATAAGTATTTGGCATTCAATGATATAAGCTTTTTGTGAGAGACTGAGAAGCATCAAAAAGTGTTACCCTGTTTTGAACCAGGCCCATTAAACTGAATAACATTATCAGAAGTATTTACCGAAAACAAGGGAAATGGATGCGCGCTTGGTGCTTATGATTTTGGAAAGTTTTGTGTTTCAGTGAGTTACGGTTTTATTTTCTGATTGATAGAAAAAAAGAAAATATGCAGTTCAATACTATTTGGATTTATAGGACAAAGTGACGGTAGGTAAACTGAAGAAAAAAGGGTCCCCCCGGGTGTGTTACCCGGGGGGACAGGAGAGAAGGTAGTTGATGGAGGGATGTATCGTGGAGCGGTGGGTATGTGTTATTTGTTTTCTGAGGGGGTCTTATCTTGGGGATCGTCAATTCCTGGCCCAGAACCATCATTAAACCCGGCACCTCTACCAAGTCCATGATAGCCGCCAGCGCCGTATCCCATGCCAGAGCCGCCAAATCCTCGGCCCATGGCCATGCATTTTAATTCCGGAGAGATTTTTCCGGCATCCAGGGCAAATTCCAACCGTTTAACTGCCAGATCTTTTGATAAATCCGCTTTTTCCATGACCATGGATTTCAGTTTTGCCGGATCAGGATTGGATGTTTCCATGTACATGAGGATCTGCTGATCCAGGTTCATAATGTTTGTACGCATTTCATAGGTGTCATCAGTAAATTTTTGATGCAGCTCGCGAAGCTGTTTTTGCTGTTCATCGGTCAGGTTCATGCACGCACGGGCTCTGTCCTGCCTTAAGCCCTTTTCTTTGCCCTGTTTTGGGGGCGTTGCAAATGCACCTGCGGAAAAGCTGCATGTAACAATCAGGATGGTTAATGCGGCTAATGTTTTTTTCATAATGCCTCCTTGTGGCCCTTGGTTTATATTCCGTGATTCGTGCTTTGATGATCTTAATTTTTATGATCATCGTTGCAAAATTATAATGCAATTGGTGTGCCATTCATGTATAGATTCATTGAAGTCGTTTTGTACCAGGGCATTGGCGTCTAACTACCATACCAGGCTATATTTTAAAGAATCAAATATAGTGTGTACTTTTTATCCAGGTAAGGGTATACAATCGGGTAAAAAATATACGTTCCATATATCTGTGTTGACCCAATGAATAGATTTAAACTAAATATCACCCCAAAAATGCCGGGGTTAGTGCCGCCTCTGGTGATGGTGGGTGTTCTGGTTGTGCTGTTGCCTGTGTTTATCCTGATGACCCTGGACCGGGTTAAAAAGCAGGATGAGTTTATCCGGGAGCGGTTTTTAATCACAGGCACCTCGTTAATCCGTACATTTGAGGCTGGCACCCGGATTGGTCTGGGCTCCATGCAGTGGGGCATCGAACGGCTTCAGTCCATGCTGGAGGAGACCGCAGGTCAGCCCGATGTTGCCTATATCATGATCACCGATGCCATGGGAAAGATCGTCGCCCATTCCGATGCCGCCATGGTGGGTAAACTTTATGACGGGTGGCCAGACCTTGCGTCGTTACCCATGGATCCCCATCGAATCTCCAGCCGCTCCCTGAATACCGAGGATGGGCCGGTTCTGGAATTGGCCAAGCGATTTGTTCCATTTAATCCCAGGTTTAGAGGTCGAGGATGGGCAGCCGGCCACGGTCCCGATCCCAGCTATGGCTACGTCTACGGAAATATGCCGCCCGGGCCGCCTGGCCCGCTTGGTCCTGAAAGCTCGGCCAGGCCGGCTTTCGGCGCATTTGGGCAGACTGATCACTATATTTTTGCCGGAATGTCCATGGCCGGGGTGCAGGCGGCCCAGGCCCAGGGATTTAAGAATATCGTCATCAGAGGGCTTTTGTTCTTTGTTTTCTGCTGTTCGGGCATTATTGCCCTGTTTGCCCTCCAGGCTTACTGGGCTGCTCAGTCATCCCTGGAACAGGTTATGGCGTTTTCCGACAATGTGGTTCAGAATATGCCCTCGGGCCTCATCACCCTGGATACGAATTTTAATGTGACGTCCGCCAACCGCGCTGCTGAAAAGATCCTGGGTAAAATTCCTGAAAAAGCCTACCCCCAGATGGCTGCCATGGCTGCTAAGATTACGGGGTCAGGAGGCGTTGCGTCCGGGGAAGTGGCGTTGAACCCAAAAGAGCAAGGCGAGCTCCGGCTGGATATGACTGTTTCGGCCATTCCGGCAGACGAAGACCAGATCCAGGGTTTTGTCCTTTTATTCAGGGATCTGACCCAGATCCGGGATTTGAAAAAACAGGTGGAAACCAATCGGCGTTTAGCTGCCATAGGAAAACTTGCCGCAGGTGTGGCGCATGAAATCAGAAATCCGTTAAGTTCCATCAAGGGCTTTGCCACCTATTTTTCCCGGCAGTATAAAAATGAACCCGAGGACGTGGAAATTGCAAAAATTATGGTCCAGGAAGTGGAACGTATGAATCGCTCCATCACCCAATTGCTGGAATTTGCCAAGCCCATGGCGGTGGAGATCAAGCAGACCCGGATTGAACCCCTTATCCGCCATTCCCTTAAACTGGTTTCCCATGACCTTGAGAAAAAAAAGATCCGGGTTGAAACAGATATCCGCACCAGAAGAGAAACCATTCATACGGATCCGGAACGGATTTGCCAGGTGCTGCTCAATTTGTACATGAATGCCTTAAATGCCATGGACAGCGGCGGAATCCTTGAAATAGGCGTGGCCGATGTACAAGATGATATTGAAATCCGGGTGGCGGACAACGGCTGCGGCATCCCGGCAAAAGATCTTGAAAAAGTATTTGACCCCTATTTTACCACCCGGGCCAAGGGAACCGGTCTCGGGTTATCCATTGTTCACAGGATTGTTGAAAATCTCAAAGGAGATATCCGGGTGGAAAGCCGGCCTTCAAAGGGCACCGTGTTTTATATCATCCTGCCTGTTAATGGGGCGGTCATGGCAGCGTCTGACAATAAATCAATAAAATAGACAAGATTAAGGATATGTTGATGAGTGACAAGACCGTGCTGGTGGTGGATGATGATACAGCCCATGCCACCATGCTTAGAACGCTGATGAAAGGGTGGGGATATGCCGTTCAGGTTGCCCCGGACGGAGATGACGGTGTGGATGCGGTGACAAACAGTCCCTTTGGCCTGGTGCTCATGGATATGAAAATGGTGAAAATGTCCGGCATGGACGCCCTGGCCAAAATTCATGCCTTTAACCCGGCCCTTCCTGTGATCATCATGACCGCCTATTCCTCGGTGGATACGGCCGTCCGGGCGCTGAAAATCGGGGCCTATGATTACCTGACCAAACCCCTTGATTTTGACAAGCTTAAACTCACCGTGGATCGGGTGTTTGAGCGCCTTTACCTGAAAAACGAAAATCAGGACCTGAAAAAACGGTTGGAAACCAGCACTTTTCATCACGATATCCTGGGCAAAAGCCCTGTCATGAAAGCACTGCTGGATACCATACACATGGTGGCCCCCACCGATGCCAATGTGCTTGTCACAGGGGAATCGGGCACAGGAAAGGAACTTGTGGCTGCCGCCCTTCACAACAACAGCATGAGAAGGCCTCACCCCTACATCCGGATCAACTGTGCAGCCATCACCGAAACCCTTTTGGAATCAGAACTGTTCGGCCATGAACGGGGCGCATTCACCGGGGCGGATAAAAAACGCAAGGGCAAGTTTCTTTTGGCGGACAAAGGCAGTATCCTGCTCGATGAAATCGGTGAGATGAGCCTTGCCATGCAGGCAAAGCTGCTGCGGGTCATCCAGGAAAAAGAGATTGCCCCCGTGGGCTCGGAACAAAGCCTTGCCGTGGATGTGAGGGTGATTGCCGCCACCAACAGGGATTTAAAAGAGATGTCCGCAAAAAAAATGTTCAGGGAAGACCTTTATTACCGTCTTAATGTGGTACACATTGATATTCCGCCGTTGCGCCGGCGCCCCGAGGATATCCCGGAACTTGCCATCCACTTCCTGGATGAGTTTGCCCGGAAAAACCGCAGGGACATCAAGGGATTCTCTCCCAATGCCATGGATACCCTGATACGGTATGAGTGGCCCGGCAATGTCCGGGAACTGATGAACGCCGTGGAGCGTGGCGTGGTCATGGCCAGAACCGACTACCTTTGCAGGCCTGACCTCTCCTTTATTTCAGATGAGGAGGCAGAACCAACAATAAATGCAGAATTGAATCTTGAAAATATCGCCCTGGCCAAGGTGGAGGAACGGGCCATCTTATCCACCCTGGCTGCAGCCGGGGGAAATAAGAGCGAAGCGGCCCGAAGACTTGGCATTACCCGGAAAACATTGCTTAAAAAACTTAAGCTGTACGGGGATGATGCGGATTAACAGCCTGTTGACCGCGTTCTTTAAAATCGTTCAATCAGTTTGTTTATAAAATAGGTGCTTTCACGCAGGGCCTGGTTGCCAAAGGGTCCGAACCATTCAGCGATCTGGTTAAATTCTTTAATAAACGCTTCTTTGTCTCCGGATTCAAGCATATCCAGAAACTGGGTCAAGGATTGAACAAATGTTTTTAACAGTTGACGTCGTTCAGGTGTGGCAAAGATGATTTCTGCGTACAGATCAGGGTCCTGGGCAAAAAGCCTGCCCACCATGCCCAGTTCCAGGCGGTAGATCGGGCTTGAGAATTCAAGGGTGCGTTTAATGGGTATGCCCTGGCGGTAAAGAAAACTGCCGAAACTGAACGTGGCAAAATGCCGCAGGGCCTGGACAATCTCCATGATCTGGTCATGTTCCCGGGCACTTGCTTCAACAACCACCGCGCCCCAGGCAACCAGCTGGTCAATAACCCACTGGCAGGCATCGTCGTCTTGTCCGGCACATGCCGCAATGATCTGCTTGTCCAGGTTGTTCGTGGTGGGGCCGAAAAGGGGGTGAAGACCCAGCACAGGTCCCTTGTGTGCCCGGCACATGGCTTCAAGGGGGAGCGTCTTGACCGAAGTCAGGTCTGTGAGCACCGCATCCGGCCGCATCAGGGGGGCTAATTGCTCAATGACCTTGACGGTGACGTTAATGGGGACACAGACAATGACAAGGTCTGCGTTTTGACACAGACCTTGGGCCCGGTCCCAGTCATTTTTATCCAGGATCTCCACCTGGTATCCGGTTTCGGTGAAAAATCGAACAAACAGACGCCCCATCTCTCCGGCACCGCCCACAATCAGTATCCTTGCCTGAGGCCGAATCAAACTGGTTTTGGACACACGGGTCTGACTTTTCCTGGACTGGTGCATGATCGTTCTGTAAAGACTCTCCACCAAATCGGGGTCCACATCCATGTCCGAGGCTTTTCCCCGCAGGCGGGATATCACGTCTTCCTCCCGCGCCGGATGGTAAATGGGCACCTTGTGGGCTTTTTTCACCTCCACGATTTTTTCCACCTGTTTCCGGCGCTTGCTCAATAAGGAGATAATCTCGGCATCAATGTCATCGATTTCATCCCGAAAGGGTTTGATTTGCTGTGCAAAAGAGGCGTTGTCTTTGGTCATGATTTATGGTCTTATAATAATTTGTGTTTATGGAAAATAGATTAACCTTGAATGGCCTTTTCAAAGGGTTCAAGGCCGATACGATCGATCATCTTTCCGAGACGCTCCCCTTTATTTGCATTTTCCCTGTAATACTCAACAATGCGTTTACAAGCCTCCATGGCCTGTTCAGTGCTCAGTCCTTCAGCCACCTTCTGGGCAATTCTGGGACTCATGCCCACGTTGCCGCCAATGACAAGAACCCAGCCGTTAGCTTCACCGATAAGTCCGATGTCCCTGACCCAGGATTCGGAGCAGGAGAGCTTGCACCCGGATACCGCTATTTTGAATTTACCCGGCAGTTGCATGGCGTGGTATTGCTTGTCCATTTCCATGCCCACGCCCAGGGCATCCTGCTTGCCGAGCTTGCAGAAGGTGGTTCCCGGACAGGCGCGCACCGAGCGGATACACATGCCCACAGCCGCACCCTTTTCAAGTCCCAGATCCTGCCATGCCGAATCAATGTCCTCTTCCTGGAGTCCTACAATGGCAATTCGGGTGGCTCCGGTAAGCTTGAGGGCTTTGGCCTCGTATTTTTCTGCCACATCAGCAATTTTTCTGAGCATTTCCGGTGTAACAACCCCGCAGGGAATGTGAGGGGCAATGGCATAGGTCTTGTTGTCATTCTGGAGGATGGCTCCCTTTTCGCCAAGTTTGAGCATATGGTTTATCCTTATTATAAAAGTTAATAAAATGGTTCGTGAATAACATTCTGTCAAAATAAAACGGCCATGGGCGTTGTCAAGACTGTTGATTTTATCGTGGTTTAATCTTGCCCGGTCATTGCTTTTTAGCTTATAACCCGTCCAGAGGGCTTTTAACGCCTTTTCCCCCGCGATTGAGAACATGAGTGTAAATCATGGTTGTGGAGACGTCTGCATGGCCGAGCAACTCCTGAACCGTACGGATATCATAACCGCTTTCCAGAAGATGGGTGGCAAAACTGTGGCGCAGGGCGTGGCAATTTACCCTTTTGGTAATATTTGCCTGCTGGGCCGCATTTTTGATGGCTTTTTGAAGACCGTTTTCGTGGATATGGTGGCGGCGTGTCTTACCGCTCTTTGGATCAACGGAAAGCCGGCCGCTGGGAAACACATACTGCCATCCCCACTCTTTGGCGCCATCGGGATATTTTTGTTCAAGGGCAGTGGGAAGAGATGTCTCACCAAGTCCTTTCTCCAGATCTGTTTCGTGAATCTCATGCACCGCTTCAAGGTGGGTCTTAAGCTGGTTTACAAGCCGTTCGGGCAAGGGCAGCACACGATCCTTTTTCCCTTTTCCGTCCCGGATCACGATCTGCTGGTACCCGAAATCAATGTCCTGGACTCTGAGCCTGACACAATCCATCAACCGCATACCCGTACCATAAAGCAGGGAAGCCATCAGCTTTTGCGTGCCGGCCATCTGCCCAAGAATTTTGGCAACCTCGCTTCGGGTTAAAACCACGGGCAGACGCCTGGGACGTTTAGCGCGTACAAAATTACCAATATCACCCAGGGGCTGTTTCAGCACCTTGTCATAAAAGAAGACCAAAGCATTCAACGCCTGGTTCTGGGTGCTTTCCGCAACATTTCGCTGAACGGCCAGATGCTGCAGGAAGCTGACAACCTCACCGCTGCCAAGCTTTTCCGGGTCCCGGTTGCCGCAAAAGGAGATAAAACGCGTCACCCATGATTCATAAGACTGTTCGGTTCTTATGGAATAATTCCTTGTCCGCAGCGCCACCAGCAGCTGCGTCAGAATCTCTGTATGAACTTTTCGGACGTCGGCAAGTTTTGAGTGCTTTATATTTGACAGGTGATCAATGGTTTTCTTAGCCGAAGTCCCGGCCGCAACCGTGGGATGTGATTCTGTCAGGGAATCGGCTGAATCCATCCAGAATTTCCAGTCCACCTCCGGCAACCAGGTTACGTCAAGCATGGCAAACAGATTCTGTATAGCATCCACAATCTGCCTGAACTGCCACTCCTCAAGCCCCTCTGTTCTTACCTGTTGTTCCAGGTAGGCCCTTACCTCTTCCGGGCCGTGCTCCGCCAGGGGCTTGTCGGGGAATGCTTTGATATACTGCTCGGCTCTGATCACATACCACCTGATTACATTGTCTTTGATACCAATGTTTTTCAGGCGGTTTATGTAATTGTCCCAAAACCTCTTAATTTGGCTTTCTTGTGTTGATTTCGGCTGATTCATGTGGTAGGTGCTATTTATGTTTCTGGGGTAATATTTATTTATTATGAAAAATAATACACAAATACTTTAAAAATGCAATAGGCAGAATCCGTCTATCAACATTGGCCCATTTTGCCTATTTCACTGTTAGACATTTAAATTTACAACTGAGGCGCTATGATAACGAAAGCAAAGAAAACAATAGAACGAGGCCAGCCAGAAATTGCCCCCGACAAGGCAATTAAGCTTATCAATACGCAAATTGAATCAGGCGAGGACATTCTCCGAGGCGGCTCAATTGAAAAAGACGCCTATAGCACATGGGAACTCCTCACAAAAAATTATTTGGAAAAGGCTTTCGGGAAAAATTCCCCCAATATCAATTCAGTATCTGACGTAGGGAAATATGGTTCTTTCCCTATGGGAGCGTCAGAAGGTTGGTGGAATGACCATCGAGCCAAATCACTACGGACGCAACTCTCAAAAATGAAAGGCCTAATCGAGCTACTAAAAACAGAAATTGAACTGCAACAGGGCAGTGTAATTAGTCACCAAGCATCCATTCATGGTCACAAAATATTTCTAGTTCATGGCCATGACGAAGCAGCATTACAAGAGACAGCTCGTTTTCTTGAAAAACTCGATCAAGAAGTAATCATTCTTCGGGAACAACCGAATCAAGGGCGAACAATCATAGAAAAATTTGAAGATTATGCTGACGTTGGTTTTGCAATAGTCTTATTAACTTCTGACGACAAAGGCGGACGAAAGTCAGTTGACGCACAATCCCAGAAACCCCGAGCCCGTCAAAATGTCATTTTCGAATTCGGTTATTTCATTGGCAGACTTGGCCGAAATCGAGTCTGTGCATTGTATCGTCCAGACGTCGAAATTCCATCAGATTATTCAGGGGTTCTGTATCAGGAACTCGATGATAAAGGTGGTTGGCGCCTACAACTCGCAAAAGAATTAATAGCGGCAGGCCTGACGGTAGATATGAATAAAGCTCTTTAAAAACATGCCTAATCGGGATAGGACTCCCCATCACTGAGGAGCCCTCTCACACCACCCGAAAATATAGGGACATCTTACTTATTTGTTGACAAAAATTAGAATGTTTGTTTAAATCACTTCATGGCACGAATCGCAAGGGCAGTGGCGCCGGGTTTTCCCCATCACATTACACAAAGGGGGAATAGAAGGCAGCAGACATTTTTCAGCGATCAGGACTTTAAAGACTATCTGGCTTTGATGGCGGAATGGTGTTTGAACTATAAGGTTGATATATGGGCCTATTGCCTGATGCCCAATCACATTCACCTGATTGCAGTTCCTGAAACCAAGGATGGATTAAATCTGGCCGTTGGGGAAGCACACCGGCGATATACGAGAATGATCAATTTCAGGGAAGGTTGGCGCGGTCATTTATGGCAGGGGCGGTTTGCATCATTTATCATGGAAGAAAGTTACTTGCTGGCATGCACGCGGTATATCGAGTATAACCCGGTCCGTGCCGGTCTTGTAAAACGTCCTGAGGATTGGAAATGGAGTAGCGCCGGGCCGCATATGAATGAAAAGGATGACGTTCTTGTTAAAACAAGACCCTTGCTTGAGATTGTCAAGACATCCTGGGGTGATTTTTTATCTTCGGATATTAAGGAATCTGAAATCGAATTGTTCAGAAAGCATGAACGTAACGGCCGACCGTTGGGAAATACGACTTTTGTAAAGCAATTGGAGACTATTTTAGAGAGACGGCTCAGGCCAAAGAAGCCGGGTCGAAGGAAAATAGGTAAGGTGTCCCCGGATTAAGCGGATTAATATGACCCACTTTCTAAAACATAGGGACAGTTTTTATTTGTGAAATAACAGGTGGGTATGCTAATTAATTCTTTCAAGCTTGGAGCTTCTTATGAAAAATGTCATGTATTCGGTTGTTATTTGTTCTTTCGTTCTTTGTTTTTCTGTGGCTTTCGCCGGTCCGTTCGGAATCAACATGGGTACGCCTATATCTCAATTAAATGTAGAGAAAAAAATATCAGAAAACAAAGGAATTTATAAATTAAAAAACGTCCCAGAACCACACCCCCTTTTTGATGAATATGTGGTTTTTGCTACCCCACAAACAGGCGTATTCACCGTTGTAGCTACAATTAAAGTGATTAAGACTAATATTTACGGATCTGAGCTTAAATCTAAATTTGATACTGTTCATGAAAAATTATCAACAAAATATGGTCATTCTAAAGATTTTGATTTTTTGATGAGCGGAAGTATTTGGGATAAACCAGAAGATTTTATGATGGGACTCGTAAAAAAAGAGAGGACTTTATCTTCTTTTTGGGGAACAAAGGAAGGCTCTATATTGCCACAAGATATAAAAGGCATAATCCTTGAGGCAATTGCTCTTAATAGGAATATAGGCGGTATAATGTTAAAATACGACTTTTTAAACGATACTGCGGCAAGAGAAAAAATAAACAAAACAAATGACAAATCCTTGTGAAGTTGACAACCATCCAAGCCTAAATGCCGGATCATCACATTTATCAGACCCTGCAAGTGAAATATGGGAGGAAATCTGGGGACATCTTAGGAAATGATCAACGACAATTATTTTTTCCCCTCGGAAATTTCGGAAATTCGGAAATCTGGGGACACCTTACTTATTTGTTGACAAGAATTTGAATGTTTGTTTAAATCCCTTCATTGCACGAATGGCAAGGGCAGTGGCGCCGGGTTTTCCCCATCACATTACACAAAGGGGGGGAATAGAAGGCAGCAGACATTTTTCAGCGATCAGGACTTTAAAGCCTATCTGGCTTTGATGGCGGAATGGTGTTTGAACTATAAGGTTGATATATGGGCCTATTGCCTGATGCCCAATCACATTCACCTGATTGCAGTTCCTGAAACCAAGGATGGATTAAATCTGGCCGTTGGGGAAGCACACCGGCGATATACGAGAATGATCAATTTCAGGGAAGGTTGGCGCGGTCATTTATGGCAGGGGCGGTTTGCATCATTTATCATGGAAGAAAGTTACTTGCTGGCATGCACGCGGTATATCGAGTATAACCCGGTCCGTGCCGGTCTTGTAAAACGTCCTGAGGGTTGGAAATGGAGCAGCGCCGTCGCACATATGAATGAAAAGGATGACCTTCTTGTCAAAACAAGACCCTTGCTTGAGATTGTTAATACACCCTGGGGAGATTTTTTATCCTCTGACATAAAAGAATCTGAAATCGAATTGTTCAGAAAGCATGAACGTAACGGCCGACCGTTGGGAAAAACCACTTTTGTAAAGCAATTGGAGACTCTTTTAGACAGAGGGCTCAGGCCAAAGAAGCCAGGTCGAAGAAGAATAGATAAGCGGTCCCTGGATTAGCACTTGAGAGGTTCTGCCTGAAGGCCCCACCTCTCAAGACACTGGAATAGAAATCTGCATAGTTCGTCGTTCTGCTTTAAATTGAGGATATTCGATGTGGAATAGAAAATTACGTTTTATTATATTGCTGGCGATATTGTTAATATTTGGGTTTTTATTTACAAGTTTTATTAGTTATTTTACTGCCCGTAGATCCATTATCACACAAGTTGAAAAAACTACATTACCACTAACAAGTGATAATATTTACTCTGAGATCCAGAGAGATTTATTACGGCCTATCTTTATTTCTTCAATGATGGCTAAAGATACATTTGTCCGAGATTGGGTTTTAAACGGAGAACATGATCAAGAAGCAATCGTTCGTTATTTAAAAGAAATTCAGATATATTACGGAACAGCCACAAGTTTCTTTGTGTCTGAGAAATCGCGTAAATATTATCATTCTAGCGGTGTTTTGAAAACGGTCAACCAAATTGATAAAAACGATGCGTGGTATTTTCGTGTTCAGGAAATGCGTCAAGATTTTGAAATTAATGTTGATACTGATACCGCTGATAGAACGTCATTAACAATATTTATCAATCACAGAGTCTATGACTATGTTGGACGATACCTTGGTGCTATCGGTGTTGGCTTAGCCGTCGATGCAGTTCAAACATTGATAGAAAATTATAAAAACCGCTATGATCGCCAAGTCTATTTTGTCAATAGAAAAGGGGAAGTTACCCTGCGTGGTGTTTATTATAACGATGCGGAAAATATTCATCAAATAAAAGGATTATCGATTTTTGCCACCAAAATTCTTACTTCTCCAAGTAGTTCAATAACGTATGAAAAAAATGGTAAAAAATACTATCTCAATAGTCGATTTGTCCCTGAATTTGAATGGTATCTTATTGTCACACAGCAGGAGGATGAGGATGAGCTTCGAATTCAAAACACATTGATGCTCAACCTGGGGGTGAGTATCGTCATTTCAATTGTTATTATTGTTTTAGTCAATCTCATTATTGCTAGTTACCAACAAAAGCTCGAGGCTATGGCAACAACCGATAAACTCACTGGCACAGCCAATCGTCAAGTGTTTGACGTTCTCTTCCGACAAGCCTATAGTCAATCAAAACGAAGTAAAAAACCCCTGTCTGCCATAATGTTTGATATAGACTATTTTAAGCAAATTAATGATACTTATGGCCATCCAACAGGTGATGTGGTGTTGAAAACGTTAGTGCAAAAGATAAGACGTAGTATTAGAGAATCAGATATCCTCTTTCGTTGGGGAGGTGAAGAATTTCTTATTATTTTGCCTGAGAGTGATGTAAACATAGCAAGTAACATTGCTGAAAAAATTCGTAAAACAGTGGAAGACCTGGAGATAACGTTTTCTGGAAAAACCATATCTGTAACAATAAGTATGGGGGTGGGAACCATGTCTGAAGTTGATACCTCTGATGATTTAATCATGCGTTCAGATAAAGCTCTTTATGCTGCCAAGGAAAAGGGACGAAATCGAGTAGAGCGGTGTGATTAGTAATATCGTCTGTTTCTCTTCCATGACGCCAGAATTGTCTCTGCAGCGGTCTGTGCTCCGCCCTGTTTTTGTGCAATATAATGACTCACCGCATCAATACGGGTTTTCCGGTTTCCTGATTTTACCAGGTGTCTGCACATGGTTTTAACCACATGCTGCCGGTTTTTGCATCGGGTTACGGCACTCGTATTGAAGATCTCTTTTCCTACCCACGCAAAATCCTGCCAGTGGGGGCCGATGATTGTGGGAATGCCCAATGCTGCAGGCTCCATGAAGTTTTGTCCCCCTAATGGCACAAGGCTTGCGCCGACAAAAACCACGTCGGCATGTTTGTAGGCCTGATACAGATCGCCAAACCTGTCCCAGAGGATAATTGCCGGGCCGGTTAGAACGGATGATATCTGTGAGCCTTTGTAAACCTTGAGGCCGTTGTTGTTCAATTTTTTTAATAATGGCGCTATCCGTTGTACATGCCTGGGGAACAGAGCAATCACCTGGTTCGGCACCTCTTTTTTTAATCCTTTGACCATGTCAATGATCTGCTTTTCTTCCTGACGGCGGAAGGAGGCAAGAATAGAGAGGGGCAGTTGCCGGGGTACAATTGCAGCCAAAGCCGAAACGTCACTATCCGTATCGGTTTTTTGAAATTTCATACGGTCAAATTTGATGTTATCCATGATCCCAATATGGGTGTGGGAAAACACCTGGGAAAATCTTTGGACATCCTGGTCAGAGATGGCAAGGATGCGCTCCGGGGCAAAACAGCGCCAGAACGCTTTGGTGAGCCTGTAATACCGGCTGCTTTTTCTGGACAACCTGCCGTTGATGATCAATACCCTGGTATGATTTCTTTTTAAAGCATAAAGATGGGCCGGCCACAGTTCTGTTTCCAGCAGAACCATGACGGCAGGATTGACCTGGTACACTGCTATGTCCATGGCCTTTGGGCTGTCAAGGGGGAATATATCAAAGCACAGGCTGATATGGGGTGAATACTCTTTTTGCGACAACGCTTGTGTCAGAATCTCCATGCCCTGCTCCGTGTTTGTGGTCAACAGGATGGTGACCGGCCTGTCCACGTCAAGGGCCTTTATGATGGATACGGCAAGGTAAGCCTCTCCGGCCGATGCTGCCTGTATCCAGATATCTGCCGGTTCAAGGTGAACCGGATTGATGCGCCTGTCAAAGGTTGGTGCAAGCCTTGGGTGCCTTTTCAAAAAAGGCAGGGCCGCACTCCACAGCATATTGTAAAATTTGAAAAAATTGGGTATAAAAGCACACTTTGTCATGGGAGGCTATGCTCTCATGTTTTTTGACACTTGACAATAGAATCTGTAAAGCATTTGTCCCCGCCCATGAAATCAAAAAAAAACAGCTTGTCTATAGAACGCAGGCAAAAGATTATCCGGATGGTGTTTGTACACTGGAAAAGGATTGCCCTGGCCGCGTTATGTATGGTGATGGTGGCCGGCGCCAACGGTAGCATGGCTCTGCTGGTGAAACCTGTCCTTGATGATATTTTCATTGCCAGGGACAATACCAAATTGTTGCTTATCCCCGGCCTTGCCGTCCTGGTTTTTTTCCTGAAAGGGGCCGGCTCATACGGGTCGGAATACCTGATGAATCATGTGGGGCAGCGTATTATCCGCGATTTTCAGGACACTCTTTATGAAAAGATCATGAACCTGCCCATTGCATATATCCACAAGGAAAAGACCGGGGCACTCATGTCCCGGATCACAAATGATGTCAATATCATTAAAGGCATGGTCTCCACTGCCGTTATCAGCCTGTTCAGGGACTCTTTTTCCGTTGTGGCGTTTTTGTTTGTTATTTTTTACCGGGACTGGAAACTTGCCTTGGGCGCCTTTATTGTCCTGCCCGTGGCCTTTTATCCCATTGTCATATTTGGCAAAAGAATCCGCAAATTTTCCACAGGATCCCAGGAAACCATGGCAGATCTTAACTCCTTTCTGCATGAAACCTTTTCCGGGGCAAAAATCATTAAAATTTTCAACCTTCAGTCCTTTGAAACGACCAGATTTAAGGAAAAAACCAGAGAATTGTTCCGTCTGGAGATGAAAAAGGTGATGACACGGGCATTGTCCTCACCGGTGATGGAATTTTTAGGCGGGTTGGGCATTGCTTTTGTAATCTGGTTTGGCGGGATGCGGGTAGTTAACGGGACGTCCACTCCCGGTGTGTTTTTTTCTTTTTTGACTGCCGTGATGATGCTTTATGACCCGGTGAAGAAACTGTCCAATCTGAACAACACCATCCAGGAGGGGGTAGCTGCCGCATCCAGGGTTTTTGATGTGCTGGAAACCCGGAATGATGTGAAGGACAAATCCGATGCCCGCCCCCTTGAGGCGTCATCCTGTGATGTGGTTTTTGAAAACGTCTCCTTTGCCTACGGTCCTGACGAACCTTTGGCCTTAAAGAACATCAATCTTAAGGCCGCACCCGGGGAGACCCTGGCGCTAGTCGGCATGAGCGGCGGCGGAAAAACCAGCCTGGTGAACCTGATCCCAAGACTTTATGATGTGACCGGCGGCGGTGTTTTTGTCGGCGGCTGCGATGTTCGGGACCTGACAATTGCGTCCCTCCGGGACCATATTTCCATTGTCACCCAGGAACCCATTTTATTTAACGAGACCGTGCGGGACAATATCCGGTATGGAAAAATGGATGCAGATGATGCAGCGGTTGAAGCGGCAGCCAAGGCCGCCTTTGCCCATGATTTTATCTGCGGTTTTCCCAAGGGGTATGATACCGTCATCGGAGAGCTTGGTTCTCGTCTGTCCGGTGGGGAAAAGCAGCGAATCTGCATTGCAAGGGCGCTTTTGAAAAATGCGCCGGTGCTGATTTTAGACGAGGCAACATCCGCCCTGGATTCCCAGGCGGAGAAAGTTGTGCAAAAGGCTTTGGAAAATCTGATGACGGGCCGTACCTCCTTTGTCATTGCCCACAGACTGTCCACCATAGATTACGCCTCCCGGATTATTGTACTCAAAGACGGCGCCATTGTTGAACAAGGATGTCATGATGACCTGATGGCTGCAAAAGGTTTTTATCATAAACTGCAGTCCATGCAGACTATAAAAAATTAACACCATTCAAGGAGATACTGCCATGGCTGTATCAAAGGAACTACTCGAAATTCTGGTTTGTCCCAAATGCAAAGGTCCGGTGGAACTGACCGAGACAGAGGACGGTCTGGTATGCAACGCCTGTGCCCTCAAATACGAAATCAGGGATGATATTCCCATTATGCTTATTGATGAGGCAATCCCCGTTAAAAAATGAGTACGCCTAAAGCACCGGTACCGGCCAAGCTTGTGATGTCGGTTTTCATGAAAGATAAGACGGTTCTGGAATCGGTCTTCCCACGCCTTGAAGCTGTGGGCGGTCCCGTGGACATGATCTCACCCTGGCTGGATTTTGATTTCACGGATTATTATTACAGGGAAATGGGGGAGCCGTTGTTTCGCAGGCTGATTGCATTCAAGCCGCTCATGGAACAGGAGGCCCTTGCTTCGATCAAACTTGCCACCAACCGGATTGAATCGGACTGTCTGGAACAGAACAACAGAACCATCAACATTGATCCGGGGTATCTTTTGGCTTCCCGGTTTATCCTGGCTACGGGAAAGGAGTATTCCCACAGGATTTACATAGGGCAGAAAATTTATGCCGACCTGACGTTAATGTACACCAAAAAAGGCTTTAAATCCCTGGAATGGACTTATCCGGATTATGCGTCCCCTGCTGTGCTCAAATTTTTAGGCCAGGTGAGGCAGAAATATCTTTCGGATCTTAAGGCTCATGATTAAATGCCATAAAAGGATAATTGTATGATAAAAAGCATGACTGCTTTTGCCAAAGTGTCACATACTCTGGATACCCTGACTGTAGAGATGACCGTTCGCGCCTATAATTCCCGTTCTCTTGATTTTTCGATCTATCTGCCCGAAACCTGCCAGGGCTTTGAAGATGAGATTAAAAAAATCATGGGGCAGTTGCATACCCGGGGCAGAATAGAGATCCGGGCAACTCTTACGGACCAGTCCCTGGACCAGGATCTGTTTGAGGTGGACATGATCAAGGCTAAAGCCTATTATAAAGTACTGAAAACGGTCCGGGAGACCCTTTCCCTTTCGGGTGACATTGCCTTGGAAAGCGTGCTCGGCGCTAAGCAAGTCATTGTGGCTGCAAAGCCTGAAGTCAACATGGCGCTTCTTCGTTCCGCGCTGTGTGAAACGACCCGGGCTGCGGCGCAGGCAATTGACCGCATGCGAAAGAGCGAGGGGGACAACCTGTACCAGGATTTAACCCGTCGTATTTCCGACATTGAGCAGCGCATGGCAGGTATTGAAGAACAGGCCAGAACCATACCGGAAGTTTACAAGGCCCGGCTTAAGGAACGCCTGGCCGTCCTGACTGCCGAGGACGGGGATTTTTTTGATCCGGTCCGCCTGGCCCAGGAAACAGCGCTTATTGCGGATAAGAGTGATGTATCCGAGGAGATTGTCCGGGTGCACAGCCACATTAAAATGTTCCGGGAGGTCATGGATGAAAATGAGTCCCAGGGCAGAAAGCTCAATTTTCTGATCCAGGAGTTTAACCGGGAATTTAACACCATTGGTTCCAAAGCCGGTAATGCAGCCTTGTCCCATGCTGTGGTAGACCTGAAATCCGAGCTGGAAAAGATCCGGGAGCAGGTCCAGAATATTGAGTAGAATTGAGAAGAGGAAACCTATGGAACAGCCACTTTTGAACATTGGTTTTGGCAATACGGTGGTGGCAGAACGGGTGGTGGCTATTTTATCCCCGAACTCGTCGCCCATGAAGCGGGTCAAGGATGAAGCCCGGGAGGATCGGCGTCTCATTGACGTGACCCATGGCAGAAAGACCCGGGCCGTCATCGTGACGGATTCCAACCACGTGATTCTGTCGGCGATTCAGGCGGAGACGGTTTCCTCACGCTTTGAGGCACTGATCCAAAACCCCGGCGCACCCCAGGAGGAATAGGGCATGGCGGCAAAACTGTTTATTGTTTCTGCACCCTCGGGTGTCGGCAAGACAACCCTTGTTAAAGAACTTTTGAAGCGGTATCCGGACCTGGTATATTCCATTTCCCACACCACCCGCGCCCCCCGGAAGGGGGAGGTTCACGGAAAAGATTATTTTTTTACGAATAAGGCTCAATTCATGGAAATGGTGGAATCCGGCCAGATGCTCGAATGGGCACAGGTCCACGGCAATTGCTACGGCACTTCCGGCGCTTTTGTTCAAGAACAGCTTGCCGCAGGGCAAAGCGTTCTATTGGATATTGACGTCCAGGGAGGGCGTCAGATTATGGATTTCGGCTTGGATTCAGTTTCCATATTCATCATGGCCCCGTCTTTAGATGTGATTGAACAGCGGTTGCGGGGCAGGGGAACCGATACCGAAGAGGTGATCCGCACGCGCCTGGAGAATGCAATAGGAGAAATTGCCCAGAAATCCTTTTATACCCATGTGGTGGTCAATGATGTGCTGGATGAGGCGGTTGCCGAACTTATTGCCATTGTTAAACAGGAAACGGTACGCTGATGGCCGGCAAATCAGGTTCCCCCGGCCGGAGGCGCAAACCCCGCGGCCAGGGAGTAAAAAGTGAACATCGAAATTCCGGGGATAAAGAGATTCTTTACGGATACCATTCGGTATTTGAAGCCCTGAAGGCAGGCCGCCGTAAATTTGAATCCATCATGGTATATGAGAACCGCTCTGATAAACGGTTACAGGCCGTGGTAGATCTGGCCGGGGAAAAACAGGTGGCTGTCCAAACCCTTTCCGGTGAGGAGTTGGACCGGTTGGCCGGATTTGGCCGTCACCAGGGCATTGCCGCCAGAGTCTCTTCCTTTCCGGTCCAATCAGTCTCTGCGCTGCTCAAGCTGATTGAAGCCCGGACAGAGCCGTTTTTTATTCTTATTCTTGAAAGTATTGAAGATCCTCAAAACACCGGTGCGTTGATCCGCACCGCCCTGTGTGCCGGCGTTGATTATATTGTGATGCCGAAGGACCGCTGTGCCCTGCCGTCCGCCGGGGTGTCCCGAAGTTCGGCCGGGGCCATGGAGCATGCCCCCATTTTTTTAGCCACCAATCTGTCGATTCTCATTCATGACCTTAAAAAATATGGGGCATGGGTGTCCGGTCTGGATGCCGGTGGCGATAAAGGTCTTTTTGACGCAGACCTGACCGGCAACCTGGCCCTTGTGGTGGGAGGCGAGCATACCGGGCTGCGGCCCGGGGTTAGAAACGCGTGTGATTTTATCCTGTCCATTCCCATGGAGACCCGTATTACTTCTCTGAATGCATCCGTGGCAGGCGGCATTGCCATGTTTGAGGCCCGCCGTCAGCGTCTGGGCATCAATTTCGGATGATAAAAAAACTGGTCAAAGCGACCGGGGCAGGGGTTTGTGCACTGGTGTTTCCGGACAAATGCCTGGGATGCGGCAAATATATTAAAAAAAACGCTGATCACGCGTTAAGCAAGTGTTTCTGCCACAGATGTCTGGGAGAGGTTTTACCGGTATTTGATCACCCTTTTTGCCCTGCCTGCGGCCATTGTTTTGAATCCGGACCTGATCACCTGTGTGAAGCATGTTTGAAAACACCCATGGTGATGGAGAGTGTCCGGGCTGCATTTATCTATAAGGAGTTAATACAAAAGGCCCTGGGGTTGTTCAAATACCAGTCAAAGCTCAGTCTGGCCCGTCCCTTTGAACGTCACCTGTTCCAGGCCTTTGCCACCCATTTTGACATGAATGGTTTTCATTTGATTGTGCCCATTCCCCTCCATGTCTCAAAGGCTAAAAAGCGCGGATTCAACCAGTCCTATTTGCTTGTCCGGAATTTTCCCCGGTTGTACAGGGATGCCTATGGCCGGCCGGCGCCATGGTGCATTGACATCCGCTGCCTTGCCCGGGTCAGGGCAACGGTCAGCCAGACCGGCTTAGACCATAAAGCCCGGAAAAATAATCTTACCCAGGCCTTTGCCTGTCCTAAGCCGGACTATATCCAAGGTAAAAATATCCTTTTAGTAGATGATGTGTTTACCACAGGAGCCACCTGCAATGCTGCGGCCCAGACCCTTATGAATGCAGGGGCTGCCGGTGTGTCTGCCCTTGTTCTGGCCAGGGCTTAAAACAGTGTCTCTCCACTAACTTAATTTGGCAACAATCTCCGCCACAGCCCGTTCAGCCGTGGCCCCGAACAGGGTCTCAATGTCCACAAGGTTGAGGTATTTATCATCCCATGCCACATTTTTACTTTCAAGAATCCAGTCCTTAAGCCGGGTGTATTTTCCGCCCAGGGCCTTGATTTTTTTCAGCAGGGTGACTTCTTCTGAGGATTTAAAGGCAATGTTCAAAGATAGAATAAATTCGATGATGTTGGGCGAGGTGGGCGAAGATGAGAGTACCGGAATCACAAGAAGGCTTCTGTTGTCTTTCCGGCCCTTGCCGATATAAACATTACCCTCTCTGACAATGATGTTTTTGGTCCCCTTGAGACGGTGATCTGTTTCCACCCTTGAGGTTTCATTGGTCAGAATGCCTGTTTTTGATACCACATCAATGCGGGTATTGGATGTCACTTTTCCTAAAAGGTTCAGACCGGTGATGCGGTAAAGCACTGCGCCTTTAATTTCGGATATGATTTCCTGCAGGTTTTTAAGGACCAGCACATTGGTATTGGTAATCAAAGAAATCTGGATCTTATGTTCGGCCAGGGCATCAAATACAATGCCTTCAAAGCGTTCACTGATCCGGCTGGTGCCCACGGTAACCGTTTTGGCCTGGTGCTTGATGGCGTCCACAGGCCGGGCCATGACATTGATGGCCTGGTTCATGGTGGTAAAAAAGGTGGACAGCATATTGGGCGGGGTCCCTTTGACGCCAAAATCCACTTCAAAATCCGATACCGGCAGCCTTCCGGACAGGTATTTTAGCAGCAGGGTGATATCGGATACGGTGGTCAAGCCCATGTCACTGGGAAATTCTCCCCGGCGCCTTTTTTGGGAAAACTCGTTGTAAAACTCTGCCACGGTTTCCGTGAATTTGTTTTCTAAAAGCACCTCGTAATCATCATGGCCCATGTGCCTGAACTCTTTAATGATATTTTCTATTTTCAGCCTTGCCTCATAGAAAAATTTTGATCCGGCATTGATAGCAAGCGCTGCATAGTAACCCCAGATATGTCCAACCAGGGTATTGAGAATAGGGGCAAAATGTTCCTGGACTTCGGGTATCTTGAATACGGCCTTGGCATATAGATCAAAGCGGTCTTCGCCCTGGGTCGTGATCACAATGGGACAGGCTTTGTGGGCATGGAAAATGGCTGTATCCTTAATGATGTCCCCAAGCACGCTTTCCCGGGTGCCGGCAGCACAGACAATGATCAGTGGTTCGCTTGACAGGTCAATGTGTTTTTTATCTTCAACAAAATCCGATGAGATGGTTTTGTAGCACAGTTCCGACAGTTTGATCCTGATTTCATCAGCAGACGTTTTGTTGGCACCTGACCCTACTGTGGCCCAGTAATTTTTGGAGATGGCCAGCTTGTCCGCACATTCCCTGATCTCATCACCCATGGCAAGCACGGTTTTCATTTTTGCCGGCAGTTCCATCAGCGCCCGGATCTGCTCGTGGATATACCCTTCACTTCTGGCATTGAGCAGGGCGGCTATGTGCAGCCCGAGCACAGCCCCGGCCGTGATCTGGGAGTAGAAGGCCTTGGTGGAGGCCACGGACATTTCAATGTCCCTGCCGGAACTGGTGTACAATACCCCGTCCACCTTGAAAGTCAGATCTGAATCCCTGCGGTTGACAATGGCAAGGCTCCTGCCACCGTGGGCCCGAACCATGTCCACGGTCCGGTTGGTGTCCGTGGTGGTGCCGGACTGGCTGATGGCCACAACCAGCGCGTTTTCCATGGCTCTGGTATTTTCACCTTTGCCGCCGATGCTGAACCCGGAAAGCTCAGATGCTTTATGTGCACGAATGTCAATGGATTTACCCCCAAGGTAATGGGTGAGAAGATCCGCACATCCCTGGGCTGCAATGCCCGCTGTCCCCTGGCCGATGAAAAATATTTTTTTAATTTTTCCGGACCGTAAATCTTCTTCCAGGTCCGGCGGAATAATTGTCCTGTCCAGATTAACCTTGAGAAGTCCTGAACCGGGATTCTTTTTGAATTTGTTTTCCAGTGTTTTTTCAACGGAGAGCGGGGATTCAGATATCTCCTTGAGGAAATAGTGGTTATACCCCTGGCGGTCAATATCCCGGGAGGTGATTTGGCTTTCGAGCACATCATCCCGGGTCAGGGTGATGGGCTGCTTATCATAGTAAAAGGAGCGCACCCCTTCAATACCGCCAGCACCCTCCTGGTCCAGGACCACGATCTGCCCCTTTTCTTCGCCCTTGAGTTTGATGTAGTGGCGGGTCTCCTCCACCACACCGTACAATTCAGATGCTGCGATGTAATGGTCCGGGGCAAGCCCCACAAAAATGGCCTGTCCACTGCCTTTCTGCGCCAGAAACAATTTGCCCGGGGCAAGATCTGTGTGCATGGAAATGGCGTGGGACCCCTCGAATTCATTGACCGCCAGGCGGAAAGCCTCTTCAATGGGCGCGCCCGTTTTCAGATGGTGTTCAATCTGCAACGGGATCAATTTGGTATCCGTGGTGATCTGGGGATGAATTTTGTCGTACCGGGCCTCGTATTCGGTTTTCAGTTCCAGGTAGTTGTCAATATCCCCGTTAAGGCAGACATGGATGATACCGCTTCGGGGTATCTTGGTATCTGTGGGTGTATTGTCCAAAGGATGGCAGTTGGCTTCGGTGATATCACCTATGGATGCCCATCTTGTATGGGCCGAGACCGATGACGTCAACGGTGAAAATTCGGCAAGAGCCTGGAGTATGGGGTCTTTTTTAATCTGATTCCTGATAAAGGCGATGTTGTCGCCAAGGGCACCTATCTCTGCGGCAAATTTGTATACAAAACAGATGGTAATACGGTTCTGGGAACCTGGACCGCTAACTTCATTAATTGAGATGGTGTTGTTTGACAGGATTTGTCGGTTTCTTCTGCTTTCCAAATCTTTGTCGAGCCCACTTTTTTCAAGAACTCTTTTATATTTTGAAAATTCTTTTTCATCCAGGGTGCACAGTACTGAAATGCCTGCCGAATCGCGTCCTCTGACCTCCAGGCGGTCAAGGCTGTTGAGTACGGCATTGATCCGCTTAAAAAGCGCTATCCCTGCCGGGTTGTTTTGTTTCTCTATGCCCGGGGCCAGATTCGCAATGGCCTCAATATTGTCAATAATCTCTTTTTTCAGACACCAGGCGATATCCTTGAGCCGGTCAATATAATTTGCGGCAATCTCCACCTCGGGGGTGGATAGGCCGGCAGTGGCAGATTTGAAATCCCGGACTTCATTCGTAAGAATTTTTTCAATATCTTTGGCCATGCCGGACAATTTGCGGGTTTTTTCCCGGTTATAAAACAGGGAGGCAAAACTCGTTTCCTGCTTAAGGTTCTGGGCATGGTCAAACAGGGTGGATAAAAAGTCTGCGCCACCCAGGTAATCTTTTGAAACCATAGGGGTTTTGCCTTTGGACAGCAGGCTAAGACGATTTTGTGAAAGAGTTTCAATGCCCTTGGACAAGGACTCCAGATCATTTTCACAGGCAGGCCCTTTAAATGCCACAAGGGCACAGATCCCGCAGCCCAGGGTGCAGCCGGTGTCGGGGAAAAAAAGTAGGGTGTTTTCCTTAACCGATGACAGCGGTTTGCCCATGTCCACATTTATCTTTGTAATGTGTTTAAGATAATTAAAAAGTTGTGCTGAAAGATTGTCCTGGCATTTCATATGTAGCCTCCATATAGCGCTATGTCCTATGCGGACACAACAAAGAATGAAACCATAACCAACCGATATATAAAACTAAATGAGCGCCGCTGGCGCTTCATCCTCTACTCTCTTGTTTCTTGTCTCTATTTTCTTGGGTGGGGGCGCTGAAATAGGTTTTCAGCATATTTTTTGCGTGGATGCTTGCCCGGGTCCCGATATATTTGCCGTGACCCACCACCACGGCGACAATTAAAGTACGGTTTGTCACTTTATGCTGTCCGAATCCCGCAAACCAGTCATATCGAATGGTATGCTCTTTGTTGGACAGGGAGCCGGTTTTCCCTCCGATCACAAGATCGGATAACACGTCATCCTGTGAATACCCAACGAAGCGTTTCCTGGCTGTGCCGCTCGATATGGTTTTTTCCATTAATCTCATCATGGTTTCGGCTGTTTGGGGACTGAAAGGTGTTTTATATATCTCTTTGGTGCTTTTGTAAATCAGGTCTCCGTTTGAAATTGATATGCTGTCAACAAGGCGGGGTACAAGGATGTTCCCATTGTTCACCGCCGCTGAAACCATTGCCGCGGCAAATACCGGTGAAATAAGGGTGTCCCGGTTAAATCCGCTCCCAAGTTCTGCTATATGGTAATCAGAGCCGGTGGTGTCAAAATGGGGGGCCGGGAAATCAAAATCAGTATCCGGGCTCTGATTAAAACCAAATTTTTGGGCAATATCGTTAAGTGCCTCTTTGCCAAGGGTAATTTGCCCGAGTTTGCCGAATACCGGGTTAATAGATTCGGCAAAAGCGGTCTCCAGGGAAACCTTGTTGGTATATTTGCCTTTCTGGTTTGCTAACTGTTGTTGGTACAGGGTGTGTTTTCTGCCGGTGAAATAAAGGGGGGTCGTGGCGGTATAATTTAATTTTTCCACGGCAGCAGATGCGGTGACAATTTTGAAAATGCTGGCAGCCGGATAGTCGGCCAGTGTGCAGGGGTTTACGGTCGGATCGTTCGGATCAAACCCTGCCATGGCTTTTATGAATCCGGTATCGGCATCCATGGCGACCATGCCGATAAGTTCGGGCTTTCCCCGGTCCAATGTCTTCAAATAGGTCAGTGTTCTGATCAGTTCTTCCTGAAGGCGTGTATCCAGTTGGGTGTAGATGGTAAATGCCCCGGAAGGGCAGTCCGCAAATAATACGTCTGTTTTTGAATTGAGAATATCAATGCTTTGGATCAGGGCTTTGACTTGGGATTTCCCAAGGTGCTTGGGCGGGGCCGGCTCACTGACAATTTTGTCCGGTTTTTCGGGAAGCGGTCGATCACTTAATTTGGAAACCGTGTTCACTCCAAACCAGAGCAACACTGCGGCTGCAACACCAAGACAGAGAACCCTTCTCATTTGGCGTATTCGCTTGGCCATGGCCTGTTTCTTTTTTAGCTCAATATAGTCTGTCTGAAGTTCTCGCCAGGAACGATGTGTTTTAATGGAATGCAAAAGCTGATCTCAAAATATCAATATGTTTGAATGGTGGACTATTTAACCTGGCCACCGGGCTTCGAACTACCGTTGAATCCGGAAAGAACAAGGTCTTTTTTCACACTTGCCGCAAGCACCATCCCCTCGGACAATTCTCCCATAAGTTTCACGGGTTTGAGGTTGGCGACAACAATGACCTCTTTGCCCACCACCTCTTCGGGTGTGTAGGATTTGCCTATGCCTGCCACGATCTGCCGGGTCTGGGTGCCTAAATCCACTTGAAGTTTAAGTAATTTGTCCGATTTCTCAATACGTTCAGCAGAGATAATCTTGCCGGCTCTTAAATCTATTTTGGAAAAATCATCAATGGTGATTTCTTCTTTTAATGCCGGTTTGAGCGGTTTGGGTGCAGGGAGTTCAGCCGCTTTTTTTTCAACGTCCACCCGGGGAAAAAGAATCTGGGGCGTTGCCAGAGTAATGCCGCAAGGCATCTGACCCCAGGGCCGGATGGCATCAAGGGTGAAAAACCCTTTTTCAGGCAGCTCAAGGCCAAGGGCGGTAATGATTTTACCGCTGGTTTCCGGCATGACCGGCCAGATTAGACCGGCCACAAAGCGGATACCATCGAGCAGTTCGTACAACACTGTACCAAGATCGCCTGTGCGTGCCGGATCTTTGGCCAGGCTCCAGGGTTCATTGGTAACAATGTATTTATTCATGGCTGATACCAGTTCCCATACGCTTGCAAGGGCCTTGTGAAACTGGCATTCTGCCATGGCGGCTGTGTACGCGTCAAAGGCTTCGGCAGCCTCGGGTTCAAGGCTTAAATTTTTGTCTGAATCCGGAGACGGCCCCTGGACAGTGCCCTTGAAATACTTCTGGTTCATGGACAGCACACGGGAGAACAGGTTGCCCAAATCATTGGCAAGGTCTGAGTTGATCCGTGAAATAATGACATCTTCGGTGAAATTGGCGTCCAGACCAAAAACCATCTCCCGCATAAGAAAATATCTGAACGCATCCACGCCGAACTGGCCGGTGACCTCCACAGGGTCGGTGACATTGCCGATACTTTTTGACATTTTAGAGCCCTGAACATTCCAAAAACCATGGACGTTCAGTCCGTTGTATATATCAATGCCGGCTGCTTTAAGCATTATGGGCCAGTAGATTCCATGGGGCTTGATAATGTCCTTGGCCACAAAATGCCGGGCTGAGGGCCAGAATTTTTTAAACATATCCCCATCAGGGTATCCAAGGGCCGTGATATAGTTGACCAGGGCGTCAAACCATACATAGGTGACATACTCTTTATCAAAGGGCAGGGTGATCCCCCAGGTCAGTCGGGTTTTGGGCCGGGAGATGCACAGATCTTCCAACGGTTCCTTGAGAAATGAGAGAATTTCCTTTCTGTACTGTTCTGGCCGGATAAAGTCCGGGTGGGTTTCGATGTGCTCAATCAGCCACTCCTGATACTTGCTCATTTTAAAGAAATAGTTTGATTCCTTGATCGTTTCCGGCACAGTACCGTGGTCCGGGCATTTGCCGTCCACAAGCTCCCGCTCCTGGTAGAATCTTTCACACCCGAAGCAATAAATGCCTTCATAACTCGAAAAATAGATCTCCCCTTTTTCGTAAATGGTTGTCAGAACGGATTTTACCACCTCAATATGCCCGGGATCGGTTGTCCGGATAAAGTGGTTGTTTTCTATATTGAGCAGGGGCAGAATATCCTGGAATAGTTTGCTGATCTTATCTGCGTAAGCCTTGGGTGTGGTGTTTTCCTTTTCAGCAGCCTGAACGATTTTATCCCCGTGTTCATCAGTCCCTGTTAAGAAAAAGGTGTCTGCGCCTTCCATTTTTTTAAAACGGGTGGCGACATCTGCTGCAATGGAGGTATAGGCATGGCCGAGATGGGGTTTGGCATTCACATAGTAAATGGGCGTGGTATAGTATTGACAAGTCATTGAGATGAATTTCCTGTGCTTTCTTTTTGCAGTTGTGACAGAAATATTTCCTTTTCCATGCGGTCATCAAGCCTGACGGTGACGCTTTGTCTCAGAACATTCTGGCGGACCACCTTGCCTTTGACATCTTCAACTGTAATGGTTTTGCCCAGTTTAGGCATTTTTTTTTTATAGTGGCGGTACGTCTCATCTTCAAAGGTCAGACAGCACATCAGCCGGCCGCATACCCCTGAAATTTTAGTCGGGTTCAGGCTTAACCCCTGCTCCTTTGCCATTTTTATGGAGACCGGATCAAAGGTATGCATAAAAGAGGAACAGCACAATTCCCTGCCGCATTTCCCTACACCGCCCACATGTTTGGACAGATTTCGGATACCTACCTGGCGCATTTCAATACGAATGGAGAATTCCTTGACCAGAAGTTTGATCAGTTCCCTGAAATCAATCCTGCCGTCTGCCGTATAAAAAAATGTCAGCTTGTTTCTGTCAAATGTAATCTCCACACTGAACAGGTTCATTAAAAGGTCCAGGTCTTTTATGCATTTAATGCAGTATTCATGGGCCTGCCGTTCCAGTGACTCAAGTTCCGTACGCCGGGTAAAATCCTCCTGGGTAGCCAGTCTGACAATATTTTTCAAGGACTTTTCATCTTTGTCCTTTTCCCGGGGAGGAACGGCAACAATGCCGAATCCCAGACCCTGTTCTGTTTCAACAATCACCCGGTCTTCTAAGTTCACGGCCAGGGCGTTGCTGTTGAAATCGTATATTTTACCTGCGGTTTTAAATTTAACGCCGGTAACAGTTACCATAAAATTGGCCTCTTTATTAAAAGTTCCAATAAGTTGTTGCATTACTTTCATGTTTTGCCGTAGGTTGAGCCTGGGTGTTGAGGCCAGGGTCAGCCCATGGCTGTTATTCAAACAAGGACAAGGAAAGGAAAAAACGGTCAAGGGTCAATCTTGTGGAGCTGTTGGATGCCAGTCTTTTTTCCGTTTCATGAAACAGTGTTATCCATGTTAATATCCGCGAGTATGAATGCATCTTGCTAATATCTTTAAATACACTTAAAAAATCAAGGTTAACTATTTTATCCGGCATGTATTTTAATATGCAAAAGTCTCTGAATACGGTTCGGATTATAGCCATGGCATCATGAATATACTCCGGGCGGGCCGACAGCAGTCTGGATAAATCAAGGCCTTTAAAACCATTTTGATGCTTTGGCGTTGTGAGAAATCCGCATATCTCTTTGATCAGCCATGTCCGAAGCCTTTTGCGGTCGGGTGCCTCCTCTTTATTCAGTCCGGAAAGGCGCAGCGCCTGGTCCAGGTCACTTCCGGCCGTTCCGCTGATAATATGGGCAGTTTCGGGATCAAGCCCGTATTGCGTACATAAAATCGTTTTGATTTCGTGGTCTGCAAGAGCCTGGAAGTCAATGCGCCGGCACCTGGATAAGATGGTCGGTAAAAGGGGTGCGGTGCGTTCTGCTGCAAGGATGAAAAATGTTCGTCTCGGCGGTTCTTCAAGCATTTTAAGAAGGGCATTCTGGGCCTGGGGATTCATTAAATCTGCATGACGGATACACACCATCCTGAAAGCAGCTTCATTGGCACGTGATGCAATGATGCCGCCCATCTCCCGGATTTGGGAAATGCTGATAATCTTTTTGTTGTCCGCCGGGCCAAGAAAAATCATGTCCGGGTGCATGCCTGCAGATATTTTTTTGCAGGAAACGCATGTATTGCAGGGCCGGCCTCGGTTTGCACGGCAGTTACAGGCCTGTGCAAAAAAAAGCGCAGCCTGTTTTTTGCCGGTTCCCGGGGGACCGTGAAAAAGCAGAGCATTGGGGATCCGGCCGGTCTGAACAATATAGGTTAATTCAGATAATGGCAGATACGAGGGAAGCGTTTCCGGCTTCGTTTCGGAAGGTGCAAGAGGCATAGTAGAAACATCGGACTAATAATCAACCCGCTCTTTGAGTTCTTTACCGCATTTGAAAAACGGCAGGCGTTTGGGCGGGATGTCTACTTTCTGTCCGGTTTTGGGGTTTCTGCCCACATAACTTTTATACTCTTTGATATGGAAGCTGCAAAGGCCTCGTATCTCGACCCGTTCGCCCTTGACAAATGCGTCTGACACGGAGTCAAAAAATATTTTTATTACTTCGGCTGCTTCTGATTTGGTCAGGTTAGCCCGATCCTTCAATGTGGAAATTAATTCAAGTTTATTCATGGAACCTCAAATATGTTAAACAGCTAAAAAGTTTTTTCAAGGGGGTTTTAATGAATATGCATCAAAAAGTCAAGGGCTTATGACAGTAGGTCCGGGATTTTTTCAACCTTGTCGGAATCCACCTCTACGCCGGCATATCTGCCTAACAGATCTACTTTGATAATGACCCTGCCCTTGCCCTTATGTTCAAAGAACTCTCCTTTGAGTCCGGCCATGGGGCCTTCAAGAATGATGACCGGATCGCCTTTTTTTAACTCAATAATACTGCCTGTAACCAAATTCTGGGTTACGGATGTCAAAAGCTTGAGCGACTCAATCTGGCGATCGGGCACGGGTATGGGCCCGGCAGAGTTGCCTAAAAGCCTGACCGCACCCACGGTTTTTAAAATCGGTAACTGGTCCACCGGCGCCATGGTGGATTTAACAAACACGTACCCGGGAAACAACGGGGCTTCTATCATGAGCTTGCGGTCTTTGCGTTTGCTGGGCTTTCTTGTGCTCGGCAGAAAAGCTTCAATTTGTTTTTTGCAGATACAGGAATATACGGTTTGCTCGAAATTACTTCGGGTCAGCAGGGCAAACCAAAGGGCATTGTCTTTCATTTTGTCCCGAATTCTCCAAGACCCTTCAGGGTCACCATGAAGGCAAAGGCTTTGTCTGCAGATTCATCTTTAAACACCAGGTTCAGACCCCAGCACGGCCGGTTGATGGAAATGCCTACACCTGTTTCAACGACTTTTTGGTCTTCAAGATCGCTTTCAACGAAATAATATGCGCCCAGGGTGTCCGGCACCAGATTCATGTTGATTTTTGTTTTCCAGGTATGTGAATAACTTTGCGAATATCGATAAGAGATGTGAAGACTGTCCCCTCTTGTATCTGATAGCGAGCCCCCGACCTGTATTTTTGTGAAATGGCTGTTATTGGGATCAACGGCTATGGTGCCGTTTGACTGCAGGTATTGCATTGGATTTAATTCATATTTTAATGTCAGGTCCTGCCAGGGGTCGTCTTCGGCATCATCCCCATCCTGTTCATACCGGATGTCATATCCCTGGGAGAGCTTGAACCAGAAAAGTTCTTTGTATGAGATGGATTCGTCCCCGTTTTCATCCGTTATCGTATTCCTCGAAGTGAATGTGTTGGTTAAAGACCAGGTGATGATATTTTTTTCTGAAATATCGTCTATGTCATCAAAGTAGGGCAGCTCCTCCTGGTCCACAAAGGGAATATAGTCATACTCCAGCTTGGGAACAATCTTGTGTTGGATTTTTTCGACAAGTTTCGTGTCTAATGTAAACACACGGCTAAGGGTTGTTGACAGGTCCATACCCATTTCATAAAGCCCCCGGTTCCTGTCGTTTGAATCATCTCCGCTGCTGTCCGTGAAATCATCCGTATCCCATAAGGTCCCCCTGACACCGGTATAGGGCTCGAGAAAAAATGCCTTGCCCAGTTTTATGGGATAATAAAATACCGGGTGAACGTCTGCCCGTCTGCCTGTGATCTCTGCATCTTTCCCGGTGACAAGGTCATCTGTGGTATCCTGGCGATAGAAAGATGTCACCTCAGAGTCCATTTTATAGTAGATTCCGGTCTGTCCGACTTGCTGGCGGAGTGCAAAGACTTCAACCGAAGGCAGCGTCTGCAGGGTGGTGTCCTCTGTGTCCATCTGCCTGGCCTCGACATTATCGTACCAAAGTGTCTGCAGATTCAGGCTGTATGAGGACCAGTTTTTTGTGACAAGCAGGCTGTTTTCCCGGATGTAATCGGTCTCTTCATCCAGGTCACGGCCAAACATATCTTCAAATTCGCCATCTGTGCTGTCAAAACCTGTAAAGCCGTCTGTAAAAGTTCGCAGATAATCCATATCAGAAACATAATCCATATCCAGTTTGGCCTTAAAGCCATACCACAGCTCCTGATCATGCTTCATCCGAAACCAGTACCTGTCATGGTTGGTGCGGTCAGGTGTGGCCGAAATATTGTAATCCTGGTTTTCATCCCCATCGTCTCCAACGGTTTTATCCTTAAGATAGCTCATCATGATCATTCCTTTGGATTCCGGGGACAATATATATCTGTATTCGCCTGAGAGCATTACTCCTCTGTCCGACATGTAGTAGGGGTACAAGGTGGCGTCCGTATTGTCGGAAAGGGCTAAAAAAAGGGGTTGCTGGTATTCAAGCCCCATGTCGTCCGAATACCCTGCCATGGGCATTAAAAGCCCTGTCTGGCGTGTTGTTTTGGCGGGAAATATAAAATAGGGCGTATAAAGGACGGGCATTTTTTTTGCCCAGAAGGTGGCATGGGTGGCATGGCCGTACCCGTCAATGGTCACCTCAATCTCTTTTCCTGTGATTTTCCAGTCCGGTGTATCTGCGTTGCAGGTGGTGATGGATCCTTTTTCCGCATCATAGGTGAACTCCCCGGTTTTTCGAAGTTTATCACCTGAAACATAATAGTTGCCGTCCTGGATGAATACGGTACCTTGGTTGATCGTACCTGTTTCCGAGCTTAGGTTTACATTCATGGACTTGCAGGTAATGGTGTCATTGCCTGAAATAAACAGGACATTGCCTGTGGCAAAGGCGTCTTTTGTTTTATCTGAAAATTCAACATAATCCGCTTCCAGGCGCGTTTTGCCCCCGGTAATGATCACGTCATTTTCCGCAATGTAAAGTTTGCGTTTGTCTTCGTAGCTTACCTGCCGGGCCTGGATATGCCAGGATACCTTTTGGGTGGATATGGAAGTGGAGAAACCAAGGGCCTGGCCTGAAAGGCATATCATCATGACCGGGAGAATAGATATCCGGAACAGCACTCTTTTACATGAAACCATACGGGGAAATGGTCCTGTTTAATAAATTGCGCATCAAATAAAATTACTGTATAAAGCCATTTTATACTTGAAAAGTCAAGGCCGCTGCGCAAATCGGCTCCGGGCCGGAATCATGGCTTTTGTAAGGAAGAACCGTGGCCGGTTTCCCCCGGCAAAGAGAGGATAAGCATGTATGCCAGCATTATCGATTCAATCGGAAACACCCCCCTTGTAAAAATTCAGACGATTAATCCTGTGCCGGGCGTCACCATCCTGGCCAAGCTTGAATATATGAATCCGGGTGGGTCCATCAAAGACAGAGCAGCTCTGTATATGATCAACCAGGCCGAGGCTGACGGCGAACTGACGCCTGAAAAGACCGTCATAGAGGCCACTTCCGGAAATACGGGCATCGGCCTTGCCATGATCTGTGCGGTCAAGGGCTACAAACTGGCCCTGGCCATGGCTGAAAGCGCCAGTGAGGAGCGTAAAAAAATACTCAAAGCCCGGGGTGCCCGGATTATTCTTACCCCCCGGCACCTGGGATCGGACGGGGCCATTGAAGAGGCCTACCGCCTGGCCAGGGAATATCCGGACAAGTATTTTCTTACGGACCAGTACAATAACGAGGCCAACTGGAAAGCCCACTACCACACCACAGGACCTGAGATCATGGCCCAGACCAACGGCCAGATAGATGCAGTGGTGGCGACTGTGGGCACCTCCGGGACCCTTATGGGCCTGGCACGGTATTTCAAGGACCAGAACCATCGCGCCCGGGTGATCTGTGCCGAACCCTACTTAGGACACGGCATCCAAGGTCTTAAAAATATGAAAGAGTCCTACACTCCCGAGATTTTTGATAAAACCCTGTTGGGTGAAATCGTCCACATTGATGATGAAACGGCTTTTGAGACTGCCCGGCAATTGGCTGCAAAAGAGGGTCTTTTTGTGGGCATGAGTTCAGGTGCGGCCATGGCCGTGGCCCTTGACCAGGCCAAGCGTCTTCAAAACGGGGTTATCGTTGTCATTTTTCCGGATTCAGGTGAGCGCTATCTTTCCACAGAGCTTTTCAGTGTAAAGAAGAATATTCACCTTACCGTCTACAATTCCCTGGGTGGGAAAAAAGAGCCCTTAAACCCCCAGGGAGACAAGGAATTTGGTGTTTACACCTGTGGTCCAACGGTACACCGGCGTCTGGATATAACCCATTTCAGGCGTCACGCGTTTACAGATCTGCTCATCCGCTACCTTGAATATCAGAATGTGAAAGTCAGGCATATCGTTAATATTACCGATTATGACGATAAAACCATTGAGGGGGCCAGGCAGGCAAAAACCACCCCCCAGGCTTTTACACAACCTTTTATTGAGGCCTTTTTGGCTGATCTGTCACGGCTTGGCATGAGGCCGGCCCAGGCCTATCCCAGAGTGTCCGAACATTTTACCGAAATGACGGATCTGACAAGGAAACTGCTTGTCAACAAACATGCCTATGAAAAGCTTCATTCCGTATATTTTGACCTTGCAAGCTTTGGGGATTACGGCCGACTCTCCCGGGTGGACGTTAACAAGATCCGGGTCGGGGCCACTGTGGATCTGGATGAATATGAAAAGAACAATCCCAAGGACTTTACCCTGCTCAAGCGGGTAACGCTGTCGGAGCTTAAACAGGGGCTTGGCGTTAAAACGGAATGGGGTAATGTCCGTCCCTCACTGCATTTGCAGTGTGCCGCCCTTGCCTCAACTTTCCTTGGTGCAGATTTTGATATTCATACGGGTTCAAGGGAGCTTATGTTTCCCCACCATGAAAACGAAATTGCCATTGCCAGGGCTGCCGGCGGTTCTTTTGCCAGGGTGTGGATGCATTGCCACCCGGTGCAATATGACGGATCCCTGGATACGGATGATGCCCGGTCTCTGACCCTGGACCGGTTGGTTGATATGGGGTGGGATGAGAAAACCATTCGTTTCTGGTTGCTGTCCGCACATTATAGAAAATCGTTGCCGTTATCGAGAAAAAGCCTGGATGATGCCCAAACCGTTCTTTCCCGGATCAACCGGTGCATTGAATCCCTTGGTCATGTGTCGGGTCAGTCCAATGAAGAAGATATCCAGCAGATTACCTATGATCTGCGCCAGGGCATGATGGATGCCATGGCAAGTGATCTCAAGATCCCTGTCCTGGTTTCCGGTCTTTTGTCCGGCGTGAAGCGCATCAACCGGCTTGTTGTTGACGGTCAGATCGGCCCGGGAGGGGCGGAGCGCCTGCTGAACTGTTTCAAAGATGTGGATGTGGTACTCAATATTTTTGATTTCAGCAGAAAGGTTGCGTATTCATCAGAGGTGTCGGCACTCATAGCTGAACGGGATGCGGCCCGGCAGCAAAAAGATTTTAAGACAGCAGACAGAATCCGGGAACAACTCGATGAAATGGGGATTCTGGTTCATGATCAAAAGGTATAAAATGGTATGATAAACTTTTATTTTTTTCCGTTTACGTTTATGGATGCCCGTCAGGCAAAGATTCTATCCTGTTTTTTTAACCGGTTGAATGTTTTGGATATTCATGGCGGCGCCGCGCTGCCCGAGCCCATGGCCGGCCTGGAAGCCAAAGGCGTGCTTACACGGGTTTGCATTGATAAAGAAAAACTTGCCTTGACTGAACAACAGGTCCGCGCCTACCTGGACTGGGCCGCCATTCACAAGGGCAATGAAAAAAATCTTCGGGCGTTGATTCGTGAGAATGTGTTTTTTAAAGATGATTCAAGTGTGGCTGCCATCCGTTCTGGTATCCGTAACCGGACAGTTTCCCATGACCCGGATGCAACAACCGTCGGAGAGGGCAATGAGGCACTTGTTTTTCTTAAACTTGCAGATATCCATGACCGGCAATCCCAGACCATCCAATCTGCGCTGGATGCTCTGGATCAGGAAAAGGCAGCGCTTTTTGCCGAACTTAAGGGGGATGCGGACACACCCTTGTCCGTGGAGCATACCCAATCTCCTGAACCGGGGCGGTCCATGACTGAACAAAGAATAACGGCCTGGCTTACAGCCGCTCTTGATTCAGAATGCTTTAATCAGGGCGGTATTCCTGTTCTGGTTACCACCAGCAGTGCCGTCATGGATGCGTTCTTGACTGGTGCGGGCAAGGCGATAAATGCCCTTGACATTGATTCCATAAAAGTGCATGAAAATGGTTGTGCGTTCATAGAACAACAGCATTTTAAAATAGAGACGATCATAGCGCAGATGGCCCAAGGCCTGACGCCTGATCTTGAAGACGACTATTTTGAAGGTGCTGAGCAAGGCTTTGTGACCGGGCGGATTCAAATTCGGTTGTTCCCGGAACTTAGGTGTGTGAATTTAACTAAAAAAAATCCAGGCGGACAAATTGGCGTATGTCTGGTGGAATTAAACTCATAAAAAGCTTGTTTTAGCAAAAACATTGTTGTAAAAGCGGGTGCTGAATCAGGTTACTATCTTTAGAATGTGAGTTTACACAATTGTATTATTAATTTTTAAGGAGGTTGTAGAATGGCTTTTACCCCGATCGTTGATAAGGAAAAATGTGTAGGTTGTGAAGAGTGCGTTGACGTATGTCCTGCAGAAGTATTTGAAATGGTAGACGGCAAATCCGATCCCGTTAATGCAGAAGAATGCATGGGCTGCGAAAGCTGTGTAGAAGTTTGTGAAGCGGACGCCATCATCATCGAAGAAGACTAAAAAGGCGTTATCATTATACCTGATGAATGCCGGGTTGCCCTTTGTAAGCAATCCCGGCATTTTTTATTGTCGTGTTTCTCAGTATCGAATCTATCTGTTTTTTCCCAAAAAAACAGATAGATTCGTTATGTAGACACCTGTGACAACCAGGCCTGCGCCAGCAAGAATTTGCATTGTTACAGGTTCGTTAAGAATAAAGTAAGACAGAATCAGGGCAGAAACCGGCACAAAATTAATGAATACACCGGATTTTGTGGGCCCGATCTCCTTGATCCCCTGGTAATACCAGTAGAAACCCAGCACTGTGCCGAAACACCCCAAGTAGAAAAGACTGACCCATTCAAGCATGCCATATTCCGGAAGGGCTGAGAACAGGCCTTTTGACACTGCCGGGAAAAAGAGCATCAGGGTGCCTGCCAGTGATGAGTAACACACACTGACCAAAGCAGAGAACCGCGCGGTAAGGGGCCTGCCGAGAAGCGAATAGCTGACCCAGGAGAACACACAACCGAAAATGGCCATTTCTCCGCGGCTGAGACCGGTCTTAAAAATCTGGCCTATATCCCCGCCGGTGATGATGATAAGTGCTCCGGAAACCGACAGGACAAGGCCTATGATTTTTAAAGGTGTCAACCGTTCCTTAAAGATTAATGCTGAGAAAAGACTTATGAATATGGGGTTGGTGGCAATAATCAGAGCGGCCCGGTTTGCGTTGATCATGGTCAGGCCGGAAAAGAAAAATAAATTATATGCAAAAATGCCGGTTGAACCGGAAACAAGAACCAGAAGCACATCCCGCCCATAAAGCCTGGGCAGCCTCCCCTCCTGCCTTATCACCAGTATGACCAGAAAAAATGACGCAATGGAGAATCTTAAAAATCCCGCACAAAAGGGGTGCACATGACCTGCCAGGCCTTTGCCGGCAATGAAGGTGCCGCCCCAGAAAAAAGCGGTCAATAAAAGTTTGAGGTATATCATAACTATTTGTCTCTCAATAACGGCCATGGGCCGATCGGGTCTATCAATACCCAGGCCCAACCCACAACAAAACATGATGGTAATTCAATAGGTTATTGAGACTTTCATGTAAAAAACGTCAGGGTTTCATGCCTGTTACCAAGTTTAGAGGGTTAATTTGTGCCGGAAGGTATGAAAAGTCAAGGTGAAAAATATTCCTGGTTAAGGTGTTGTACCCCTTGAAGCTGAAGCATGGCAAGAGATGTATGAAATGCAGAAATACCGGCTACATCGGCCGGACCGGGATTTATGAAATCCTTGCCTATACCCGGAGGATAAAGCAGTTGACAACCAGAAAGCAAACCTTGGTGACATACGCAGTGCTGCCCGTGAACACGGTCTGATTCCTTTACGTGAAAACCGGATAGAAAAAATGCTTGGCGGACATACAACCTGCCAGGAAATCCTGAGGGTGACCTGGGAGCAGGTGTGACGACGGGTCTCTTACTTTTAAGTGACGATATCGTCAGCGTCAATAGCCTGCTGGGTTGACTATTCAACCACGGTCGTGGCGCTTTGTCGATTCCTTATGAAGAAGAGTGAACCGACCCGCTGCCAGCGTTACGGTATCCGGCACTGTTCTTACGTCGTAACCCGATTCGGTGTCATTGCCGCGTTTGATGGTGTAAATCTTGACTTTATTTGAGCGAATGTTCTATAACCTGTCAATTCAATATTTGTTGCCTAAATCACATAAAATGGATCCGAAATGACACGGATAGCTGATCTTCTGTTTGAAGTACGTATGCTCAAAGACCTGAACCGGACCGGGTACGCTTTTCTGGGTGCCGGAGAAGAAAGTATTGCTGAACACTGCTTTTCCACAGCTTTCTTGTGCTTTGTCATGGCCCGCCTTGAACCGGGTGTGGATGCCGAAAAGCTTATTTCCATGGCCCTGGTCCACGATGCGGCCGAAGCCCGGACAGGTGATTTGAATTATGTGCATAAACAATATAACACCGTGGACGAACCCCATGCGGTATCAGATTTGATCCACGGCCTTGAATGGGCAAAAGATATTCCCGAGCTTATAGAGGAATTCAACCAAGGAGAAACCCGGGAAGCCCAACTGGCCAATGACGCGGATCAGCTCTCCTTGATGCTTGAACTTAAAAAATTAAAAGACCTTGGTGCCACCTCCCCTGAATCCTGGCTGCCCTTTGTGGTCGACCGCCTTAGGACAGATACGGGTAAACAGCTTGCCCGGGAGATTCTTGGCACACGCTGGGATGAATGGTGGACCCGTGGATATTCGGAATAGACAAGATACAGGTATCTTTTGATTTATGGCTTTGCGCCTTTCTATTTTATATGTGGGGTCCCGGTGTCCCCAGGATCTTGCGTCTGCAGATCCGCACCTTTCCGTTGCCTGTGTTAATACGCCTGATGCGATAAAATTTGTGAAGCCGAGACCGGATATTGTGCTGATAGATCCTTTTGGCCATGACTCCGGTGTTAACCCGGAAAAGGCCCGATTGTGGTTTGATGTGTTGAGTGGCCACCATTTCAAATTTTCTTTGGCAGTTTTTATCATTGTTCCTGAAGAAACCAACAAGCATGTCCGATTAAGTCTTATATCATCGGGTGCTGACCAGGTGGTGGACTGGCCCCTTGATATACGGGAAATTAAAATTAAGGCCAAAAGCGCTGTTGATAAGTTTCATCTTGAACAGGATGTTTTTTTCAAGACCTGTTCCCTTGAGAAGTCTTTTAAGTACCTAGACCGGTTTAAAAGCGAATTAAAAGAAATGAAAGACGAACTTCTTGAGGATAAAAGCAATCTCAATACCGCTTTAAAACAGATCCAGCAGATGACAGAAGAGCGCCGTCGTTTGAAAGAAAGCCTATTAAATGCCAAAAAACAGCTGGCTTCGGACATGGATGGATTTGGCCGTATGCTTTATTCACTGGTCCGCCAGCGCTTAGAAAAAAATCGCGGCCATGGGGAGCGCGTAGGTAAAATTGCCTGCTTTATTGCAGAACAGATGGGGTTGTCGCAAAAAAAGTTGGAGGATCTGTCAAAAGCTGCTATGCTTCATGAAATCGGGCTGTTGTTCCTTTCAGAAGATAGTTTTTCAGAACAAATGCCCGGAAGGGGAGACACATCGCAACATTCAGATATCCATTCCACAGCATATGATCAAACCCTGATGGTTCAATTCTCTGTGAAGGGTGCTGAACTGCTCGGCAATTGCCCGGGCTTTGAAGGGGTGGCTGCTATTATCCGGTTTATGAACGAGAATTCGGATGGAACGGGATACCCTGACGGGCTTAAACGTAAACATATCCCACTGGAATCAAGAATTCTTGCCGGGGCTGATGCGCTGGAGACCCTAAGAGAGAATAATATCAGTGCGGGCATCGGGGAACTCCTGGCCGGCCTTGAGCCATTGATCGGCAGCCGGCTTGATCCCATGGTGGCAGGGTGGCTTGAAAAATATGCTTTATTTCACTTAAGCGGCGAAACGTTAGGCGTTCGCGGGGTAGGGGTTGAACAACTGGTTCCGGGGATGGTGCTGGGTGCAACACTGTTTACCAAAACCGGCACAAAACTGCTTTCGGCAGGAACGGTTCTGACCCAAGCCGTCATTGACAAAGTGATACAATACCACAGGGAATACCCCGTGGACGAAACTGTTTATATAAAGGCCTGATATATATGGATCTTTCTTCTCTCATCGGCATTCTTTCCGGGATTGGTTTTATTGTCGGCTGCATTCTTCTGGGCGGACCGATCACGATGTTCATTGACGTCCCCTCCATCGTCATTGTTTGTGGAGGTACCGTTTCCTCTACCATGATCGCATACCCCTTAGGTGATGTGCTTGGCATGTTTAAAGTCTCCATCAAGGTGTTCATGTTCAAGATTGAAAAGCCCGAAGATATCATTGCCAACCTGACGGAGATATCCAATAAAGCAAGAAAGGGAGGCCTGCTCTCCATTGAGGGGGATATCCAGGGCACATCCGACCCCTACCTGGCCCAGGCCTTGCAGATGACGGTGGATGGCGTCAAGACTGACGATATCGGGGATATTATGCAGAAGAAAATGGATTTGACCAAAAAAAATCTGGAGACAGGTTCAGCTGTGTTCAGCAGTATGGCGGCCTATGCGCCGGCTTTTGGTATGATCGGCACCCTGATTGGTCTTGTACAGATGCTCGCCAATCTGGACGATCCTTCAGCTATCGGCCCGTCAATGTCGGTGGCCATGATCACCACCTTTTACGGAGCCATCCTTGCCAACCTGCTTTTTACACCCATGAGCAACAAGCTCAAAGGTCGCAATGATGCTGAACTGACCAACATGAATATCATTTACGAAGGGGTCTTATCCATCCGGGAAGGCGAGCACCCGAAATTAATGGAAGACAAGCTTAAAGTTTATTTGGGAAATGCCGCGGCTAAAGAAAAAAAATAAGGCACCCTCGCGGGTATAAAGAAGGATAACCATATGGCGGAAGAAGATGAGGGAAGGAAAAAAAAGCAGATTATCAAGCAGGAGATAATCAATATTCAGGCAGGTGCTCCTGAATGGATGGCGACCTTTTCTGACCTGGTAACGCTTCTGATGTGCTTTTTTGTTCTCATGTTTGCCATGAGTACCACCCAGCAGGAGACCTACAAGGAAATGGTCGAATCATTAAGAAGCGCCTTGGGAACTCAGGCTGTACCTGAATCCGGCACCAAGGAAGGGCTGATCATGCACCCCATTCCATCAGAAAAATCCCCTGAGAATCAGGCTGTTGACGATATGGGCGCCATGATTGAGAAGGAGATGGATGAAATAGTTTCCGAGGTCAGGGAACTGGTCCTTTTCAATAAACTGGGCGGGGAGGTTAGTGTTACTAAAACCGATGCCGGTATGGTCATCACGATGTCCGACCTGCTGCTTTTTTCAGCAGGCGGCACACAGCTATCGCCAAAGGGGTTGGAAATTCTTGAAAAAGTGGCGGCGGTCTTGTCAAAGCTTGCCTATCATGTAAAGGTCCGGGGGCATACCGATTCCGAGCTCATTACGTCATCCATTTATCCCTCCAACTGGGAACTGTCTTCGGCCAGGGCCTCTACTGTTGCGCGCCTGCTGGTAGCCAACGGGGTACCCCCTTTTTATATTTCTGCCGAAGGCTATGCCCAGTATCATCCCGTGGCCACCAATGATACGGCACAGGGGCGGGCCCAGAACCGGCGGGTGGAGATTGTTTATGAGCGTGACAGTATCGCCCGCCAGTTCGAAGACATGTATAAGAAATAAAAAAACGCGTTATTTTATCCGATCTCTTCGTTGGATTCAAAGCCGTCGTTTGGTTCTTGAAAAATTGACCATCCTGTCTTATAGTTATCATTTTCGTTGCAAGTCCTATTGGACCACAACGGGGGAATTATACAAACAATTTGGTGAAATGATAAAGAATGACGATACCAAAGATCTTCGTATCCTCGGAGCTTGCGGCCACCTTTGTCTGTGAATCATGCGGAAACTCCTCCACCAGGGACGTGTCCAAATTCATCAGGCACAAAGCCAAAGTTCAGTTGAAATACAAGTGCAAGTGCGGGCATATTTTCAGCGTGATATTAGAAAGACGGCGGGGCATCCGCAAGGAAGTGCAATTTAAAGGGGTGCTCATCCAAAACCGAAAGCAGTTCCCCGGGGTAATTACGGACCTCTCTCACAATGGCATCCAGTTTAAAACTCTGGAAAAGGCCCTTATCAAAGAGGAGAGTATGGCTGAGGTCAAGTTTACCCTGGATAATCCAAACCGCTCCGAGGTTCGTAAGCGTATACGGATCAGGAAAGCCTTTTCCGAATACAGCTTTGGCTGCGAATTCGAGGACACCGAGCATTTTGACGATCTGGGAAAGTATTTTTTGTTTTATTTTTCCCAGAAGAAGTGATGCCCGGCTGCGATTTGAGTCTGATTAACGGTTGAAATCCCGATCAAGTTTTTCTTTTTCCATGGCAGCTATGCGTGAAATATCCTCGGGTGGGAGGCCTTTTTTCATACCTGGGCAGGAGTTTGCCATGATATCCCAGTTTTCCGGATGGTTGATCAGGGCTTTGATAAAGGGCCAGGCCCGGCACATATATGGTTTGACCGGATGGATCGTACACTGCTTTTTGGGATCAAAGAAGATGCAGCTCCCGTCTTGTCCCAGTGTCAGCACCGGCCTTGAGCCGGACATGTCACAATAATTTTCCACAAAGGTGTCAGTATCCGCGTGGATATAATCGCAGATCTTTCTGATGTCCCTTTCATCCACATAGGTGCCGCCAAATCCTCTGCAGCACTCACCGCATAATTTACAGTCAAAAATATCTTCCGGTGTCAGCATTTTTAAATCCCGTAACGTTTTTCCATGGCTTTTTGCATAGTCAAGGGATCTACATACTGAAGGTCCCCGCCCATGGGTATGCCCGATGCAATTCGGGTTATTTTAATTTTTGTCAAAGTCAGCTTGCTCCGGATATAGGCAGCCGTAGCTTCGCCTTCCACATTGGTCCGGGTGGCAAGGATCAGTTCCCTGACGTCGTTGCCCCGGGTCCGCCTGAACAGTTCGGCCAGGCGGATGTCTCCGGGGCCGATGCCGTCAATGGGGGACAGCGCCCCGCCAAGGATGTGATACAGGCCTGAAAAGGCCCCTGATTTTTCAATGGCAGCCATGTCGGGGGGGTTTTCCACCACGCAGATCACGCCTTTATCCCTGCCTGGGTTTGAACAGATTCGGCAGGTTTCCCGGTCAGTGAGTGCAAAGCAGGATGCGCACAACCTGACGCTTTTTTTCAGTTCGATGATATCTGCAGCCAGAGACGCGGCCTCATGGTCCGGGGCATGAAGGATATGAAGCGCCAGACGCTCTGCTGTTTTCTTTCCTATACCCGGCAAGGTGGAAAGCGAATGGATCAGTTTAACAATGGCTTCAGGATAATGGTTCACAACGGGTGCAGGTTCTTTTTAATATTATAGACCTGGAATATTCATGCCGCCGGTCAGTTTTCCCATCTCAGCGGAGACCATTTCCTGGGATTTTTTCAACGCGTCGTTCACTGCGGCAAGCACAAGATCCTGCAGCATTTCAAGATCTTCCGGGTCAACTATCTCTTTTTCAAGCACAAGGGATTCAATTTTCTGGGCCCCATTGGCAACCACTTTTACCATACCGCCGCCTGAGCTGGCTTCAACGGTTTTGGTTGCCAGATCCTGCTGTGCCTCCAACATTTTTTTCTGCAGCTTTTGTGCCTGTTTCATCATGTTATTCATATTTTTCATGGGTCAACTCCTATATTGGGGGTGTTATATGATATCTGCGTCAAATAAACGTACCGCATGCTGGACCATGGGGTGTCCTGCCGCAGCTTGTTCCGCTTTTTGCTGGGACGCTTGCTGCCGGCAAGTCTCATCCTCAGGGCCGCCGTTGTTTTCTATGATTACCTCAATGGGTTTTCCTAAATGTTTTCGGCCCAGCTCCGCCAGCGCTTTGGTTTTGGTGTTGAGTCTTGATTCTTCAAACCCGGAACAGGATGAAAGGGTCACAATCACTTTGTCTGGGCTGGATGTGTCCGCCTGACCCTTGGAAAATAAGCCGAAGATAAAGGGCAGTTCATGTTGAAGTACATCCATGAACTGCGACCAGGTTCCTGGTTTCTGGTGTTCCTGCTCCTGACGCAAAGGGGAAGGGGGGGTAGGCCCAGGTGAATTGGGTGAATCGGATAAATCCGTTGGGATATGCGGCGGTGGCGCCTGCTCCGGTTCCGGTTCATAGGGCATGGGCTCCGGCATGGGCCGTGTGCCTGCCAAAGGCGGTGTTTCGGTAAGTTTGTCTCCGGGGATCTGTTCTGAAAGCGGTGCAGATGTCAAGGGCGGCTTAGCACATTGGGGCGGCGGTGAATCAACACGGGTCTGGCCAAGACGGTTCTCCATCCGGCGTGCTAAAAGATCCACCTTGGTGATGATCTCATCAAGCCGGATTTCCGGTTCAATCTGGATCATTTTGAGTAACACCATTTCTACGGCGGTCTGGGTATGCGATGCAAAGCGCACAACACTCTCCTCTTTTAAGAGAAGGTCCAGCAGCATCCCAAGATAGGCCGATGGAAAATTTTTGCACATCTGGTCAAGCGCAAGTTTTTCTGTTTCAATCATATTGAGCACCGGGCTCTCTTTTCCGCACAGCCGGATGATGTTCAGATTCCTGAACTGGGCAATGATACCGGAATAAAATTCTTTCAAATCCATGCCGGAATCATTGATTTTACTCACAAGATCAATCAGTTGTGCTCCGTTTCTTTCCAGTACGGCCGAAGATATGGAAAAAAGAATTTTTCGGTCCGTGACCCGAAGTCTCTGGGCCACCAAAAGCCTGTCAATCTCTTTTTCAGGCCCGGCTGAAAGAATTCTGTCCAAAAGGCTTAAGCCGTCCCTGATGGAGCCGTCCGCCTCTAAGGCGATCAGTTCCAGCCCTTCTGTTTCAACCGTATACCCTTCTTTTCGGCATAGATCCCCTAAGTGGGCGCAGATCCTGTCCAAGGCAATTCGCGACAAGTCATGTCGCTGGCACCGGGACAGGATGGTGGCCGGAATTTTGTGGACTTCCGTGGTGGCAAAGATGAAAAGAACATGGGCCGGGGGCTCTTCAAGGGTCTTGAGCAGGGCATTGAAGGCAGCCACCGAAAGCATGTGGACTTCATCAATGATATAGATTTTGTACCTGGCTGCTGAGGGCATGTAGGCTACATTGTCCCTCAGTTCACGGATCTGATCCACGCTGTTGTTGGAGGCGCCGTCAATTTCAAACACATCGGCACAATGACCGTTGATAATGTCTTTGCAAATTCTGCACTCATTGCAGGGCGAGGGGGTCGGCCCGGTCTGACAGGTCATGGCCTTGGCCATGATGCGGGCAATGGTGGTTTTGCCGGTACCCCTGGGGCCTGCGAGCAAAAGGGCATGGGGCACCCTGTTTCCGGAAATGGCGTTGGTCAGGGTGGTGGTGACATGATCCTGTCCAACAACTTCTGAAAATGTCTGGGGCCGGTATTTTAATGCCAGAACCTGGTAAGACATAGTGTTTAGTATCTAAATGATTTTTATGTTTCTTTTTAATTTAAAAAGTACAAGGCTTTATACCAGAGGG
>Ga0209800_10000505_pt1 | contig 59677 bp, 54 predicted proteins | sample Higcelweek8metaG_FD_187174 | JGI IMG/M metagenome (GOLD analysis project Ga0209800, IMG submission 187174) | Freshwater pond sediment microbial communities from the University of Edinburgh, under environmental carbon perturbations - High... | ecosystem: Environmental > Aquatic > Freshwater >...
GCTACTTCGCTGTTTTTTTTGCCTTTCGTTCGAAGGCTTATGACCTGTTTGCGCAATAATTCACGCTCACGGTCCGATACTTTTCTAACGTCTATTTTTTCCATGCTCTCAATATAATAAATTGAGAACTATAATTGCCGGATTAATAAACAGAAATTATTTCCATTTAAGATAGAGAAAAATAACGGGACTCCAACAAAACCGGCAGCGCCAACAGCTGCCGGCTCTTTTCTTTTCGCTATGGAAGACGGTTCAGGGCGCTCATAATCGCCTTGATCGACGCAAGGCTGATATTGGAATCGATACCTGCTCCAAAAGAGACCCTGCCGTCAGTACAACCGATCCTGATATAAGCTACGGCAAGAGCCCCGGCACTTGAACCTATGGCATGCTCGGAATAGTTCTCGATACTGAACTCGAGACCGCTCACATCGACAAAACCTTTGACGAACGCATCTACAGGACCGTTCCCTTTTGCATCGATATGGAACTCCCTGTCCTTCATCTGAACCGTACAGGTAATGATGGTAGCCTCTTCGTCGTTACGGTCGGGGTCTTCGTCATCCCAGCTGATATGACATTTTTTCAATAAAAAAGGCTCGCTGAGCTTGACATACTCTTTATGAAAAAGATCGTGAATACGTTCCGGAGAAAGCTCCTCGCCGGTTCGGTCAGCGACAGCCTGAACGGCTTCGGCAAAATCGGGCTGCATCCATTTTGGGATCTGGATACCGTAATCCTGTTCGAGGACATAAGCGACTCCTCCCTTTCCTGACTGGCTGTTGATACGTACGATCGCCTCATAGTTGCAGCCGACATCCTGCGGATCGATCGGCAGATATGGAACATCCCATACACCGTCCTTTGAGCCCTGAAGCGCTTTCATTCCCTTGCTGATAGCATCCTGATGCGAACCGGAAAATGCCGTGTAAACCAGATCTCCGGCATAGGGGTGCCGCGGATGAACATCCATACGGGTACATTTGCAGTAAACCTCGCGGATTCTCGGCAGATCGGAAAAATCAAGTTCGGGATCGACTCCCTGACTGAAGAGGTTGAGGGCCATGGTGACAATATCCATATTCCCGCACCGCTCCCCATTACCGAAAAGCGCTCCCTCGATCCGGTCGGCGCCGGCCATGAGAGCAAGTTCGGCAGTCGCAACGGCAGTTCCCCGGTCGTTATGAGCATGGACGCTGATCAGCGCTGCGTTACGATTCCTGAGATTGCGGCTGAACCATTCGATACGGTCTGCATAGATATTTGGTCTCGACATTTCTACGGTCGAAGGCAGATTGAGAATGATTTTTTCGTGTTCGTCCGCACCCCAGGCGTCCATCACGGCATGACAGACTTCAAGAGCGTAGTCCAGTTCCGTACCGGTAAAACTTTCCGGGCTGTATTCGAACCGGATAGCCGAATTGCCGCTCTCCTCCTTCAGCTGACGGACAAGCGTTGTCCCGATGACGGCAATATCCCTGATTTCATCCCTGTTTTTTCGGAAAACGACATCGCGCTGCTGACGTGAGGTAGAATTGTACAGGTGTACAATCACGCGATCGGCTCCCCGGACCGCTTCGAAAGTCTTCCTTATCAGATGCTCCCTTGCCTGGGTAAGCACCTGAATGGTCACATCCGAAGGTATGAGATGCTGCTCGATAAGCCTGCGCACAAAGGCAAATTCCGTTGCCGATGCAGAAGGGAAACCGACCTCGATCTCCTTGAACCCTATAGAAACAAGAAGCTGGAACATGGCTACTTTCTCATCGACACTCATCGGGACGGGAAGAGCCTGATTACCGTCTCTCAGGTCCACGCTGCACCAGACAGGCGCTTTGACAATCGTTTTGTCGGGCCATGTCCTTTCGGTAATTTCAACGGCAGGATAGGCGGTGTACTTCCGGTAATTCATCACGTTCTTTTTCATTGCTGCTTGTCCTCTTGTTTATCCTTTTATAACTGAAACGAAAAAAGCCGCCAGCCCTGAGAGGCCGGCGGCTTTAAAAGCGGTTGTTTTCCTGCAGAAAACGAACTAAAACGCACCTCCCCTTAGAGCCTCCCTGCTCCGGGGTAGTAGCAGGCCGAAGTCTGCCGTATGTATGCTCTGGTTCGTGTAACGCATGATCCTTTCTGCTCGAAACTATAAAACGGGATATAAATATTATTCTGCCGTAATATAAAAAAATCTTTTTTGCCTGCAATGGCAGCTTTAGATGATGAAAACGATGCATAGTGCCAGAATGTTCCCGGACCGCTGTAAAGCAGAACGCCGGATCGCTATCTTCTTGCCGGAATAAGTTCCATGACTGTTCTCCCGTCACTGTCGAAAAGAATCAGACGTCGCCCGGAGATAACATATGATACCGTACTGCGAAGTGCGCCGAGAAACTTCCGCTCCTGCTCCATGATCTTCGGTGAGCATGCCATCCGCGTCGTACCGAGGGAACCGAAAGACAGCCTTTCTCCGCGAAGTTCATAGACTCCGTGAAAATCGTTGCAACCGGCAGAACCGCTCACGCTCCGCTCTCCGCCCCTCAGCAGAAAATGGGCATCCATTTTCTGATCGGGGAAAAATGAGGCTCTCTTTCCAAGAATTGCAATGGCACGCCAGGTCGTGCCGTGAACCTTTACGACCGCATGCGGCGGTGGCGAACCGTCAGGTTTGGAATACTGAACGGAACATCCGGATGCCACGAACATAAACACAAAAAAAAGCACTGCTGCCGAGGCGAAAGAGCGACTGTTTGGAAAAGAGTGTGCCATAATGGACATCATTCTGGTGAGCGACCGGGTATGAAAGGGCGAGAACTTATTTTCTCTACCGTTCTTTCCTGCTGAAAGTTCACCGGGAGACCGGTGCCACTACCCTATCCAGTGCTTGTTGATACTGCGGAGACTCAGCATGAAAAGCAGAAGGCAGAAACCTGCAAGCACCGAAAAATCGACCGCTGGAGGCAGAAGCTGTTCGCCGCCGATGGCATGGTGCAGAATATCGACCCCATAGGTAAGCGGAAGCAGAAACGATATCGGCTGCAGGAACAGAGGGAGAGCACTGACGGGAAAAAAAAGTCCACAAAGAAATATCATGGGAAACCGCACGAAATTCGAAAGGGTCTGAACCTCGAACACCTCGGTGGCAAGAATGGCGAGCAGCAGGCTGAGAAAAGTCGAAACCACGGCAATAAGCAGCACAGCCGGCACCGCCATGCCCCAGTCGGTGCCGGAAAGATCGGCGAACCAGAATCCGAGCAATACCGGGACAAGCGCGTTGAACATACCGAATAAAACCGCTCCCGAAGTTTTGGCCAGCATGAGAAGATAGAGCGGTATCGGCGAGAGCAGCAAACGCTCGAAGGCCTTTGCCTTTTTCTCGAAGGTGACGGCGACGGCAAGCATCGAACTGGTGCCGAACAGCACCGACAGGGCGATCATGCCGGGAAGCACGGAAAGAAGCGAATGCGAATCCTGACCTGAACGGATAAGAAACATGCCTGTCCAGGCGAGGGGAAAAAGCAGACCCCAGCTCACATTCGGCGGTTTGAGGTAGTATGCCTGCATGTCCTTGCGGACAATGCTCCAGAAAGCTATCCAGGTTTTCAGCGCCTTCCCCTCCCTTCTTTTTCCTTCTGCATGTGTCCGGCTCCGATGCCCGTTATCTCGACGAAAACATCTTCAAGCGAAAGAACCCTTTTCTTCGCTTCAGTCACTTCTGCTCCGGCCTCTTCAAGAAACCTCACCAGTGCCCCGGTTTTCAAAGCCTCACCCGACTCAACCCTCAGTTCGCCGCCCGGAAGCATATGAAACTCAAGCAGGGGAAATGCGCGTTCGAGATCCATGAGCGGAACCTTCGCTGCGTCGGAAAACGAAACGTTCAGCGCGTAACGGCCGTGAACCGGCTGCAGAAGACGTTCAACCGTATCGGTTCGGACGATTAAACCGTTGACGATAAATGCAATTCGGTCGCACAAGCGCTCGGCCTCATCGATGAAATGAGTTGTCATGAATATGGTAACCCCATTCCGGTGAAGATCGGAAAGCAATGAGCGTATCATACGGGAGCTTTCTACATCGATCCCCGATGTCGGTTCATCGAGAAACAGCAGCGGAGGATTGTGCATGATCGCTGCCGCAATGACCAGCCTGCGCTTCATCCCTTTTGAATAGCCTGAAAACTTCCTCGATGCGGCAGCGCCGAGACCGAACAGTTCAAGAAGTTCCGAAGCCTTCCGGCGCCGCTCGTCACGGCGCATGCCGTACAACGCGCCGGAAAAGCAGAGATTCTCGAATCCGTTCAATTCAGGGTAGAGATTGCTTTCATCAGGTACAACCCCTATCAGATGCTGGGCCGCCTTCGGATTTTTGCTGCAGTCGATACCCCCGATCTCTATCGAACCGGCATCGGGCCGTGAAAGACCGGTGAGCATGGTCATTGCAGTTGTTTTCCCCGCGCCGTTCGGACCGAGAAAGCCGAACAGCTCGCCGGCGGCAACCTCGATGTCGACGCCCTGAACAGCCCGGACATCGCCGAACCGTTTCTCCAGCCCCCTCGCCCTGATCGCCGCACCTGTCATGATGTTCATCATCGGAGCTTAATGCAATGAATGCTCCGGATGGCGAAACGTTAAGACCTGCAGCAGCATTTTTTCTTTTCGACAGGTTGTGAAGGAGTCTGGCAGGAGTGCTCTTCTGCAGCACCATGGCATTCATGGATCTGCTCCGGCGTACACTCTTCAGGTTTTCCTTTCAGTACTTCAGGTTTTTCGCAGCTGGTTTGCTCCTGGGTCATAAACATAGTGATCAATAGTTTACAAGTTTTTACACAGTTACTTTTCTCACTTCTCAAAAAAATCAGGTCTCTTCATACTGAAGCAGGCGATCGGCATCCTGCTTCAATCGGGCAAGCGCTTCCGCATTCACCCGGTAGTGCACGAAATAGCCTTTCTTATCCGCCAACACCAGATCGGCATCCCGAAGAATACGCAGATGCTGCGACACCGCTGCAGAGGTTATGCCGAGAGATTTTGCCAGAGCGTTGACGCAAAGCGAACGGCTCTTCAGCAATTCGATCATCTGCACCCTGGTTTCAACCGAAAGCACCTTGAATACCCTGGCTGTCCTGCCGATATCGGTCACGCGAGCTTTTTTGATTAAGTGTGTGCGCAGATAATATATAATTATTTCAGGAAAAGACAATCGGCTGCCGCAACAAGCGAGCGTCCCAAAGGAACGCTCAGGGCTGAACTGCGTTCACCCGTCCCTCTCCCATCTCCGAGGCTTTGGCTTTCAGTGTTCGGAACTGGTCGCTGACAGCCTCGATTCTTGATTCCCATGCCGGATCGGGAACTGTGGATTCAGCCTCTTTCAGGAAGGTCAGCAGGGTGGAGGTACAGGCAACGGGATCGAACAGAATCCATTTTGCCGATATGCCGAGAAAAAGAGCCAGAACAAAAAGGGCGAACTTCGCGAATGCCCAGGATGGAGGAAGAAACAGCGCGACCGCACCAAAAGGAACCATGAAAACTATCGTCGTAACCACAACAAAAACATAGCTCAGTAATGTCAGGGCCACGGCATTCTTAAGGAGCGGTTTCCATGACTGGCAGTAGATGAGAATTCCTGATTTTGCGGCATCGAACACATTGGCGTTTTTAGTGCGGAAGGTATAGGCAATCACCGATTCATCGATATAGGTGAGGCTGAAGGTTACAATCCGCTGGACAATCGAAGCGAGACCTTCAAGCGCCGGTATGGGTACCGACTGCATAACGTTGAAAAGGGTACGGTTGAGTGAGGTGAGCACCCCTTTTATCAGCTGATCGACAAGGGCAAGAACACTGACCTCCCTGAAATAGCTCATTACCCTCTCCTTTGCCCATGCGGTCTGGGAAATACCCGCTGGAAGCGAGCCATTTTCAACGATCTCGGTAATCAGGGCGATATGTCCGGCCTGAAGCAGATATAGGACGTACTCCCGTAATAACTTGAACCCGAATCCGCCCGCAAAGAGCGCAAGAAAAAACAGCACAGCCGCCGCGCCGCCGCCGAACACGCTGCCTATAAGGGCAAGAAAGCCGAGAAAAACTGCAACGCCGGCGACAAGAACGCCGTAAACCATAGCGCGATAGAACAGATATGCGTTTGTCCGCATAACTATACCCATTGCCTCTCCAAGCTGTAAAGCCATTCGTTAGTCTCCTTTTTTTGTTCAGATAGGGATAACCTTGGGTTTCAGGGGTTTGACGAACCATCTCCGGGCACAGGGCCACTGCTTTCGGTAGGTTCGGCGGGGTTCCCGTTCACGAACGGGCGCTCAGCCTCCTCCGAAGAACCGGTATCGGTACTGTCGCCCGAAGCCGCACCCTCAAGCAGATAATCGGGAACGCCCACGACAACGGTATCAACTGGGGCAGTATCGGAAGGAGGAGTCATAACCTCCTTATAATCCGGAAGCACGACGCCCCTCCTTCTCATGATTGCATAGATCCGCTTTGCCCGGTTTCGGACATAGCTCGAAGGGTTGACCGGCGAAAATTTCAGCGGATTCGGCAGCACTGCGGCAAGACGGGCCGCCTGCCGGGCGGATAACCCGGAAGCGCTTACGCCGTAATAGTGGCGGGCTGCAGCTTCGATACCGAATATGCCGTCCCCCCATTCCGCTACATTCACATACAATTCAAGAATCCTGCGTTTCGTGAGGCTCTTTTCGATCCTCCAGGTCAGGATCGCCTCCTTGATTTTACGGACTGGATTCTTCGAAGGCGAAAGGAAAAGATTTTTGGCCAGCTGCTGGCTGATGGTGCTCGCTCCCGACTCGAATTTCTTTGCCTCGATATTTTTTTCTATCGCCTTTTCAATGGCTTCATAATCGAACCCCTTATGCTCCCAGAATTTGTTATCCTCGGAGATCAGTACGGCCTTTACCAGATTTGGCGATACCCGGTCAAGCGGGACCCACCGCTGGTTGATTTTCCTGTCGTCGAGCCCCTCACTTCTCCACTGGTCTTCACGGTACTCCATGAATGCGGTAACAGAAGGGTTTTCCGTCACAAGACGTCCAACATCGGGATAAACGAGGTAACGGGCGATGTCGAACACTGTCAGCAGCAGCAGGATGCCAATAATATTTCTGATGAGCTTCATGCTTCAAGATATTGGAAAAAAGAGATAACCATCATGTAAATAAGAAGATACCAAATAATATACAGATGACATCGGCAGGGCTGAAAATTCTTATGTATCGTAATTTTTTCTTTACTTTCCACTTCTAACCACTCACCCCGAATATCTGTAATTTGAATTATAACAACGTTATCGTAATGAAACGAACATTGATCGCCCTGACCGTTCTTCTATTTTCCGCTCATGCGGCAGAGGGCGCCACGACGGCTGCCGAGGGAAAAGCGATTTTCGAGAGAAGCTGCAGCGTCTGCCACTCGGTCAATCCTCCTCCGAAAAGCGCCCCGCCTATCATGCCCATCGCAGCAGTCTATCATCGGCAGTTCCCCGACAAAGCGGAAGGAGTGAAACATATGGCAGCATTCATGAAATCGCCTGCAAAAGATAAATCGAAAGTCGATCCGGAAGCTATCAGCAGATTCGGACTGATGCCGCCAATGGCTCTCGGCGATGCGGAGCTTAATGCTGTTGCCGGCTGGGTCTGGGATCAGTACAATCTCAACAGCGGCAAGGGAATGGGTATGGGCCAGCAAAACGAAAACTGCCGGTGAGGCTTAAGGATCTGTTTTACCTTGCGAACCTCCTGACATATACGGAGGTTTTTTTGAGCGCAAATACAGAAAACAGGGGGGCGCCCTGTTTTCTGTATTGATTTGTAAGTAAATGTGTACCCTTGGGCAGACTCGAACTGCCGACCCACAGTTTAGGAAACTGTTGCTCTATCCACTGAGCTACAAGGGTATGGGCTCAAATGTAGTTTTTTTCAGAGAAACATGCAACCGCGTCTTTACGTCCGACCGAACATCCGGTCGAGCTGATCGAGCATAAGCTTGATGATGACCGGCCTGCCATGCGGACATGAATAGGGAACCCGAGTGGCAAAAAGGTTGTCGATGAGTGAACGCATCTCTTCGAGACTGAGTTTCTGACCGGCCATGATTGCGTTCCGGCACGAATAGGACTTTGCCAGGTTGTCCCGTTTTTCAAGCTTGAGCTTCGATGCGTTTTCCTGATAACCGGCAATCATATCCTGCAGTATGGTTACCTCGGTTCCCGATCTGACATCCTGCGGAATCCCTTCTATCATAACGGTTTTCGAACCGAAATCCCGAAGATTGAAGCCAAGGCGATAGAGATCGTCACGAATCTCCTCGAACACCTCATACTCCCACTGTCGCATCTCGATCTTCTGCGGAAAAAGCAGTTGCTGGGAATTCGGCACATTCTGGTTCATGACGTCCAGCGCCCGTTCGTAGAGAACCCGTTCATGCGCCACATGCTGATCGATAATCATCATGCCGTTCTTGATCTGGCAGATGATATACTTGTTATGAAGCTGCCAGATTTTCGGTTCCGCCCCCCCCCCGGCTGCGCTTTCGTCGTCATGAAACCTGGACTGAAGCATTGTCGTGAACACTTCGTCGCCCTCAGGCTCCACGCCCTCTTTTTTCCAGCTTTCCAGAGGCTCATGCGCAGGAAAGAACTCCCCCTGCCGGGCCGCCGGGGCGTGCTCTTTTCCTGACGACGACGGCAGCGAGTGCTGACGGTAATCGGTATAGAGTTCCGCAGTCGTGGCCATACGCCCTGAACGCTCATGGTACATGAGGCGGCGATTGAGCGCCTCATCTTCCGGCTGAATACTCTCTCCCCGCACTCCCTGATCGGGAACAAACGATGCATCGGGAGAAAAATCGTGAAGCTGCACAGCCCGTTTGACGACAGGATAAAACATGTTGCGTACACTGCGCTCGTCTTCGAACTTGACTTCGAGCTTTGCCGGATGCACGTTGACGTCAACACGAGAGGGATCGATACCGAGAAAGAGCATTGCAAAAGGGGCCTGACGATCTTCAAGCAGTTCGCCGTATGCCTGTTGCAGAGCTTGCGAGAGCATCCGGTTCTGAATAATTCTCCGGTTGATATAGAACAACTGATCCGCCTTGTGCCGCTTCAGCATACCCGGCTTCCCGATAAACCCGTGAATCGAGAGATAATCGTTTTCCTCGGTAATGGAAATGAGACCTTCGGAAAAATCGCTCCCGTAATAGTAGTTCAACCGCTCGCGAATATCCGGATTCCTGAAATGGAACAGCTCTTCGTCATCATTATACATCCGCCACTCAATATCGGCATAGGCAAGCGCGAGCGATCTGACAGATTCAAAAATGTGACGGAACTCCGTAGCATTTGATTTCAGGAATTTGCGACGGGCAGGCACATTGTAGAACAGGTTCCTCACGCTGATCGAGGTACCCTCCTCCCCGGACACCTCGCTCTCCTCCGCAAGCACTCCTCCCTCGTAACGAAACTTCAGGGCAAACGACGAGGAAGCCTGCCGGGTTTTCAGCTCGAAATGCGATACCGAGGAGATACTCGCAAGCGCCTCCCCCCTGAACCCCAGACTCATCAGTGTATCGAGATCGTCAACACCTGAAATCTTGCTCGTGGCAAACCGCTCTACACAAAGCAGGGCATCCTCACGATTCATACCCGTGCCGTTATCGATAATCCTGATCAGCTCCTTGCCTGCATCCTTTATCATGACGGTTATTCTGGATGCTCCTGCGTCAATGGCATTTTCAAGCAGCTCCTTGACCACCGATGCAGGCCGCTGAACCACTTCGCCAGCCGATATTTTATTGGCAACCGTATCCGGTAATCTTGAGATTTTTGCCATTAGAACCCTGTAGGAACCTTTATCTGTGCTGAAAAACAGGCAGCCCTGTTACCCGCAATTGAAAAAAACCTTCAACCGGTCACACGAACCGGTCCAACCACTTCCTGAAGATATGTCCACGCCTCCCGTAACGCCGCCTCGGAAAAGCGCTGTTTATTCTGCGTCCTCGTTCCGGCCATACGGAATGTTCCCGTACGGAACGCGATGCTCCCGTCACTCTTTTTTCCGGCAATGCCGATACAGAGCGTACCGACCGGCTTATCTTCGGAACCGCCGGATGGCCCGGCAATACCGGTAGTCGATACGGCGATATCTGCACCGCTGCGTTCGAGAGCGCCACGGGCCATCTCTTTGGCCACCGGTTCACTGACGGCTCCAAAAGCCTCGAGCGTCATGCGGTTGACTCCCAGCAACTCTACCTTTGCATCGTTGCTGTACGAGACTACCCCCTGCTGAAAATATGCGGACGAACCCGGCACGTCGGTCAGACGGCTTGCAAGCAGCCCTCCGGTGCAGGACTCCGCAACCGCGATGGAAAGGCTGTTTTCGGCAAGCAGACGGCCAACCGTCTCTTCGAGAGTCGTATCCCCTGTTGCGTATATAAACCGGCCGGCTCTCGAAAGAATGGCATCGACCACCCGGCGATTATCCCTCTCTACGGCTTCGGTTATACTTCCCACGGTACTGACCACAAGATCGACCCCTGCCGTATGGGGCAGGTAGGCAAGCGTTGTGCCCTCCGGCAAGGCGTCTTCCTCCGCAGCGATAAGATCCGCAAGTGCGGATTCACCGATTCCGACCGTTTTCACCGGAGTATGCAGAATAGCAGTGGTACTCTGCCCGGCAAAAAACGGGATAACCGTTTTACGCATCATCTCCTGCATTTCGGCAGGAACTCCCGGCATCAGCACCAGACAACGGTTCCCAAAACGTTCGCCACAGGAAATGATCATGCCGGCTGCCGTACCGACACTGTTCGGAACAAGCACGGAACCCTCGATAATCGTTGCCTGATCCCGAAGGTTATCGGGCAGCGTACGACCTCGTACAGTAAACCATGACGCAAGCATATGAAAAGCCTCTTCATTCTCCACGACAGACCTTTGCAGAAGACGCATAACCGCTTTTTTTGTCCGGTCGTCGCGGGTCGGCCCGAGACCTCCGGTCACCAGCACAAGATCGGCTCTTGAGAGCGATTCCGACAAAACGGTGATGATCTGATCTTCATCGTCGGAACAGGCCACGATCCTGATAACCGGAACCCCGATTCCGCCGAGAGCGGCGGCAATAAATGAGGCGTTGGTATTGACCTTGCCTCCTTTAAGCAACTCGTCGCCTATGGATACTATTTCAGCAATCATACGTTCCTTATTATACCAGATAACTTGCAATACGGAGAATATCGGCAAATACTCCGCCGGCGGTAACCTCTCCTCCTGCTCCCGGTCCGCGTACAACCAGAGGCGTGATATTGTAACGATCCGTAGTGAATACCACCATATTTTCAGAACCGTTAAGTCCGGCAATCGGGCTTGAAAGGGGTACCCGCTTGACACCTATACTGGCCTTGCCATCCCGTATTTCTCCGGCATAGGCAATGGTCATCCCGGCTTTGCCGGCAGTCTGTATCTCATCGGCATACCACTGGTCAACCGAACTCAAACGGCCGAAAAACTCCTCTACGGGCATGTCTCCCCTTAGCTCTTCAGGGACAAGACTTTCGCACTCGACGTCGCTGTAGATCATCGGACAGCCGAGTTCACGACCGAGAATCAGCACTTTCCGGGCAAAATCCGCTCCGGAAAGGTCGTCACGGGGGTCCGGCTCGGTATAGCCGGCCTCTTTAGCCATTCGTACAATATCGCTGAACCTGCCGCCTTTGCGAAGTTCGTTAAAAATAAAACTCAGGGTTCCCGAAAGCACCCCTTCGATGCTGATAATATCGTCTCCGCTGTTTTTAAGATCGTTCAGGGTATTGATGATCGGCAGGCCGGCCCCTACATTGGTTTCATAGAGAAAACGGGCATTACTGGCCCGCTGGGCCGTTCTTATCTGCTCATAAAGCTCTGCGCAACCAGCCATGCCCAGCTTGTTTGCAGTAACAACCGAGATGTTTGCCCTGAGCAGTTCCGGATACTGCTCGGCCACGTTGCCGCTTGCCGTACAATCGACAAAAACCGTATTATGCAGATTCCGTTCCCTGATCAGTCGGATATACCCTTCGATACCGGCGTATCCGGGTTCTCTCGGCTTAAGCGCATCCTCCCAACGCTCAAGATCGATCCCCTCGTCTGCATGAGCAATCCGACGCGTGTTTGCGAGTCCGCAGACAAGCACGTCGAGATCCTTCTCCCTCCTGAGATTCATTCGGTGACGGCTGATCTGGCGTATGAGACTTTTTGCTATCGTACCTGTTCCGGCAAGGAAAACATGCACTTTCCGCTGCGACAGAAAAAACGATTCGTGAATGCAGTTGAGCGCCTTGTCCTCGTCACGGTTATCGATAACCACAGAAATATTCATCTCATTGGCGCCCTGGGCAACAGCAATGACATTGATACCGTTTTTCCCCAATGTTTCGAACAGTTGCGCCGACACACCCGGATGACCGGACATGTTGTTCCCGACAACGGCAACCAGCGCAAGATGCCTGCGTAATACAAGCGGATCTATCAGACGGGCCTGCATTTCGGCAGTAAATTCATCCTCGAGAATTCTGTTGGCTTTGGCTGCCTGGGCCGGATTGATGGCAAGGCTGATCGATTGCTCCGACGAAGCCTGCGAAATAAAAATTACGTTGATGTGATGCTTTGCAAGACAGCTGAACAGGCGCGAAGCGATTCCCGGCACTCCGACCATACCGCTTCCGGAAAGGTTCAGGAGCACAACGCTGTTGATCGAACTGAGACCGGTAACGGGGTGAACCTGCCGAACGGCAGCCGGATCAAGCTCTCTTTCGATTCTCGTTCCAGGGGCGTCAGGATTGAATGAATTCTTTATGAGCACCGGAATCGAAGCCTTCATGGCCGGAAGGATGGTAAAAGGATGGAGCACCTTGGCTCCTGCGTGAGATAGCTCCATCGCTTCGGCATAGCTGATAAAGGGAAGCACCCGGGCATCGCGTACCCGTTTGGGATCGGCACTGAAAAAACCGTCCACATCGGTCCATATGAGAATCTCCTCCGCGCCGAGAGCCGCCCCGAATAACGATGCGGTATAGTCCGAACCGCCCCTGCCTAGCGTGGTTGTCGTACCGTCCTCTGCTGCCGCAATATATCCGGTCACAACAGGAATCACCCCGTCAGGAACCTGAGCGTTTACGATTCGCTGAAAACTCTCTTCGAGGTCAACCGTTGCGCTCCCGTAGTTGGCGTCGGTAACGATCAGATCTCTGGCGTCGATATAAACTGCGGGCAGTTTGAGCAGGTTCAGATAACCGGCTACAATCCGTGCAGAGAGGCGCTCTCCGAAACTGAGCAGAAGCGCGGTGCTTTTTTCCGACAGCTCCCGAAGGAGAAACACGCCATGCAACAGATCATGCAATTCGGCAAGTTCCGTACGTATCGAATCCGAAAGTCCGGCATATGCGTCACTGCCTGAAAACAGCCCGTCAAGAACCGTTGTATGCAGCTGGCCGATATCGTCAAGTATTCTCAGATAGCCCTCCCTTCCCGCGCAGGCAACATTGGCAGCTTCAAGCAGAAGATCGGTTACCCGATGAAATGCAGAAACTACCACGACAGGGCAATCAGGCTGCAAACCTGAACGGATAATACCGGCAATCTTTTTTATTCTGGCGGCAGAGCCGAGAGAACTTCCTCCGAACTTGTAAATCTTCATGCTGACGTTAACGCATTAAAAAAATATGATTGGCATCATCAACACAACGAACTTATAAAATAAAAATCATTTCCCGATAGGCTTCAACGGCCATACCTGAAAAACAGCTTCCGGCAGAAAAAAAAAGCGCCCATGCGGGCGCTTTTCAAACAACACGTTCGGTCAACGGAGAGCATTGTCAGTTCTTCAGAGCATCGGCGCCTGCCACGATCTCGCTCAGCTCTTTGGTAATGGCAGCCTGTCTGGCGCGGTTGTAGCTGATATTGAGGGTTCTGAGCAATTCCTTGGCATTTTCCGTTGCGGAATCCATTGCCGTCATCCTGGCGGCCTGCTCTGCGGCATTGGACTCGAGCATCATTCTCCATATCTGGGTACTCAGATGCTTCGGCACAAGCTCATCGATGATAGCTGCCGGAGACGGCTCATAGATATAATCGCCGCTGTTCTCCTTTCCTGCGTTTTCAGCTGCGATGGGAAGCAGATCCTCGGCCTTCAGTACGGGCGCAAGCACGCTTTTGAACTCGTTGTACACAACGATAACCTTGTCGGCTTCTCCGCGCAGATACATTCCTGATGCTGTTTCTGCAATCTCTTTGGCGACACTGAAATCGAGATTCTGGAAAACTGAAGGATACCCTTTGACGATGGTGAATCCCCGTTTACGAAAAAAGTCGAACCCCCGGCTACCTGCGCAGATCAAGCTCACTCCGCCGTTTTTATACTGGGCGGCATAATCCTCCGTAGCCACCTTCTGGGCCAGCTTGATGATGTTGGTATTGAAGGCTCCGCACAGACCTCTGTCGGCCGCGATGAGAATCACCAGTACTTTTTTAACATCCTGACGGCTCGAAAGCAGAGGATTGAGCGAAGTATCCACCTTCGCCGAAAGGGAACCAAGCATCTCCTTCAGCTTGCCTGCGTAGGGACGGGCCATGATCGCCCGCTCCTGCGCTCTGCGCAGCTTCGCTGCCGCAACCATTTTCATGGCCTTGGTAACCTGCTGCGTGGATTTTATCCCCTTGATTCGTACACGTATATCCTTTAATGTCGGCATGTATTAGGGTCTGTTAATAAATTATGTGCTTACTTTCTCTCTCAGATGCGCTTCAGGCCTTCACTTTCTGGTTGAAAGAGCTGACGAATCTCTCGGCGGCCTCTTTCAGCTGTTTTGCCGTATCGGCTTCAAGCGTTCCTTTTTCGGCAATGGTTTTCAGGATATCAGGATGCTTGTGCTCGAGCATGCTGAGGAACTCTTCTTCGAAGCGACGGATATGAGGCACTTCGACAGCATCGAGCAGACCCTGGGTACCAAGGAAAATAATAGCCACCTGCTTTTCAACGGGCATCGGGATATACTGGCCCTGTTTGAGAATTTCAACCAGCCTTGCGCCTCTGTCGAGCTGAGCCTTGGTGGTTTTGTCCAGATCTGAACCGAACTTGGAGAAGGCTTCGAGTTCACGGAACTGGGCAAGGTCGAGACGAAGCGTACCGGCAACTTTCTTCATCGCCTTGATCTGTGCGGCGCCGCCGACGCGCGATACCGAAATACCGACGTTGATAGCCGGCCTCTGACCGGAGTTGAAGAGGTTGGACTCAAGAAATATCTGACCGTCGGTGATGGAGATCACGTTGGTCGGAATGTATGCCGAAACGTCACCGGCCTGTGTTTCGATAACCGGCAGAGCGGTAAGGCTTCCGCCACCCTTGACCAGCGGCTTCAGGGCATCGGGAAGATCGTTCATTTTTCTGGCGACTTCGATATCGTCGGTGATCTTCGCCGCTCTTTCAAGCAGACGTGAGTGCAGATAGAAAACGTCGCCAGGGTATGCTTCGCGTCCCGGGGGACGGCGGAGCAGAAGCGAGAGCTGACGATAGGCCACAGCCTGTTTCGAAAGATCGTCGTAAACAACCAGTGCATGACGGCCTGTATCGCGGAAATATTCGCCAAGCGCCGCACCGGCAAACGGAGCGATGAACTGCAGCGGAGCAGGATCCGATGCAGTTGCGGAAATCACGGTGGTGTACTCCATTGCGCCGTACTTCTCGAGCGTATTGACCACCTGGGCAACGGTCGAGCCTTTCAGGCCTATGGCAACATAAATACAGAAAACGCCTTTGCCTTTCTGGTTGATGATAGTGTCGATGGCAACGGCAGTTTTTCCGGTCTGACGGTCGCCGATGATCAGTTCGCGCTGACCGCGACCGATCGGGATCATGGAGTCGATAGCCTTGAGACCTGTCTGAAGAGGTTCGTGAACAGATTTACGGAAGATAACGCCCGGAGCCCTGCGCTCGAGAGGAACCCTGATTTCCGTTTCAATTGCGCCCTTGCCGTCGATAGGCTCGCCAAGAGGGGTTACAACCCTGCCGAGCATGGCCTCCCCTACCGGCACAGAGGCAAGAATGTTGGTTCTTCTGACCGTATCGCCTTCTTTTACCGTGTTGGATTCACCGAACAATACACAGCCGACGTTGTCTTCCTCAAGGTTCAGAGCCATACCCATCACCTTGTTGGGAAACTCGAGAAGTTCACCTGCTGCAACCAGTGATAATCCGTACACACGGGCAATACCGTCACCAACCTGCAGCACTGTTCCTACATCATAAACTTCCGCCTCGGACTCAAAACCGGCAAGCTGCTTGCGAAGTATGGATGAAACCTCGTCAGGTCTGACTGTTGTAGACATATCGTATTCGCTTGGTTATTTGTTTTTAAGAAAAGAGAAAGATTCTGCTTACCTTCTTTTGAAATCTGAAACGGTTTCTTGCCATTCAAAAAATAAAAGCCAAATTTAATGAAAAGCTTTTAGTTATTCAAATTCTCTGCATAATTTGATAGCCTTGCTTTTCCGGCTCCAGAATAATCCAGCCCTGTACAGGTACAATACAGAATAAAGACTAACCAGACAAAGAGAAGTTAGAGTAAACGGTATGAAAACGGTCAAGGGATTTGCTTCCGCCACGGTCGGCAACGTAGCCTGCGGTTTTGATGTGCTTGGATTTGCCATTACCGAGCCCGGTGATGAAGTGACCCTTACCCTTCTTGACGAAAGGAAAAAAGATTGCCCGGTATCCATCGCGAGCATAACAGGCGATGGCGGCGCGCTGCCGCTCGACCCGAAAAAAAACACATCGAGCTTCGTTGTGCTGAAGTTTCTGGAGTATATCCGTACGCACAAAGGAGTTGATTTCAGCGGTCATATCTCTCTCGAACTGAAAAAAAACCTTCCGCTCAGCAGCGGAATGGGCAGCAGTGCGGCGAGCGCAGCAGCAGCACTTGTTGCGGCCAACGAACTGCTTGGTCAACCATGCACGAAAATGGAGCTGGTACATTTCGCCATCGAGGGCGAGCGGGTGGCATGCGGCTCAGCCCATGCCGACAACGCCGCACCGGCTATCCTCGGCAATTTCGTGCTGATCCGAAGCTATACGCCGCTCGATCTCATTACCATACCGCCGCCGAAAGATCTCTTCTGCACGCTGGTTCATCCTCACACCGAACTGCGCACATCGTTCGCCCGTTCGGTATTGCCCAGGGCTATCCCGCTTAAAACGGCAATCCAGCAGTGGGGAAATGTCGGGGCACTCATAACGGGGCTGCTGACCTCTGATTATGAACTGATCGGCCGATCGCTTGTCGATGTGGTTGCCGAACCGAAACGTGCTCCTCTCATCCCCGGATTTTTCGATGTCAAACAGGCAGCTCTTGATGCAGGGGCACTTGGATGCAGCATAGCGGGTTCCGGCCCCTCGCTTTTTGCGTTTTCTTCATCTGAAAAAACTGCGCGGGAAGCCGGCAATGCCATGCAGCAGGCGTTCCTTTCACCGAAGACGAATCTCGATTCCGACATGTGGGTATCACGCATCTGCAGCGAAGGTGCGAAAATCTTGTAACTATCACTGTTTCAGCATTCGATCATGATCTATTTCAGCACGAATAAATCTTCCACTCCGGTCTCTATAAAAAAAGCCACCCTCGAGGGACTTGCCCCTGACGGCGGACTCTATGTCCCATCGGAAATACCGGTTTTTTCAGCTCCCGAGATGCAGCTGCTCGAAGACGGAAGTTTCAACAATATCGCATTTGCTATAGCAAGGAAATTCGTCTGCGGAGAGATCCCGCCCGATCAGCTCAGCGACATTATCGACAGCTGCTATCCGTTTGAAACCCCGCTTGTCGAACTGGAAAAAGGAACCTTTATCGAGGAACTGTTTTCAGGACCGACACTTGCCTTCAAGGATTACGGCGCAAGGTTTCTGGCCAGGCTTACCGGCTACTTCGCCTCGGAGGACCGGAAGCTCATCACGGTTCTGGTCGCTACTTCCGGCGATACCGGCAGTGCGGTTGCCTATGGATTTCAGGGAATTCCAAACACCAGAGTAGTGCTGCTCTACCCCTCAGGAAAAGTAAGCCGCCTGCAGGAACAGCAGCTCACGACCGCAGGGGGCAATGTACAGGCTCTGGAAGTGCAGGGCGACTTCGACGACTGCCAGCGGCTGGTCAAGCAGGCGTTTACCGATCAGGAACTTAAGGAACGGCTTACCCTGACCTCGGCAAACTCCATCAACATATCGCGGCTGATACCGCAGTCATTCTATTATGCCTGGGCGACGCTGCATCTGAAAGCTCAATACGGACTCGAGCTGCCGGTATTCTCGGTACCGAGCGGAAACTACGGAAACCTTACCGCAGGCGTTCTTGCCCGCATGATGGGCTTTCCTATCGGGCACTTCATAGCGGCATCGAACGCCAACGACAGCGTCACCCGCTATCTTGACGAGGGCCGTTTCGACCCCCATCCGACGATCCCGACGCTTTCTACGGCCATGGATGTCGGCAATCCGAGCAACTTTGCCCGGCTCCGGCACTTTTACGGAAACGACCACCATGCCATGGGTAAGGACATCACGGGTATCGCGATTTCCGATGATGCTACCGTCGCTGCAATCCGCGATATTTTCAGGCGTTACGGCTATGTTATCGATCCGCACACCGCCGTAGGATTCCGGGCACTCGAAGAGTACCGTCAGGCAAGCGGGAGCCGCTCGCCGGGAATAGTTCTCTCAACGGCTCATCCGGCAAAATTCCTCGAAGTCATCGAGGATGCGCTGGAAAAAGAGATCGAAATTCCGGAACGTCTTTCGGTGGTGCTCGAAAAGAAAAAACAGGCAACCATGATTGGCACCGATTACAGAGAACTCGCCGACTTCCTTAAACATCTGGACCGGTAACAGGATATCTATTTAAGCATGAACCTTCGCTCGCTGCTTTTTTTTCTCATTCTGATACCAGTCATGTTTATCGGGATGTCGATCGCGCTCATCGTCAGCCTGTTTGAGCAGAGTGGTGATTTTTTTGCCCGAATAGCCTCCTGGTGGGGCCGTTTCAGCGCGGCTCTTTTCGGTATTGCCATCGAGGTAACCGGCAGAGACAATTACCGAACGGACAGAAACTACCTGGTCATCAGCAACCACGCGGGCATGGCCGACATTCCGCTGCTGCTGGGCGCCATGAAGCTGAATCTTCGTTTTGTGGCAAAAGAGGAGTTGGGAAAAATACCGGTGTTCGGCTGGACACTCAAACGATCAGGTTATGTCATGATCAAACGAGGTCAGAACCGTGAAGCCCTGAAAAGCCTCCTGAAGGTTGCCGATGTCCTCAAAAGCGGAAAATCGGTGCATATTTTTCCGGAAGGCACCCGATCGGAAACAGGAAAACTGCTGCCGTTCAAGCGCGGCGCTTTTCTGGTAGCCCAGAAAGGCGGAGTGCCGCTGCTGCCGGTTACCATTATCGGCAGCAACCTGATCACTCCGAAAAAAAGTCTCAGAATCAATAAGGGAAACGTGAAAATGGTCATCGGAAAACCTCTCGACCCTTCGCAGTTCAGCAACGTCGAAGCCCTAATGGAAGCATCAAGGCGAGAGATCGAAAACAATCTCAGGCAGTACGGAGGATCTCAGAACTGACGGTAAAGGTTAGCCATTTCCATCGCCGTCATCGCTGCATCGAACCCTTTGTTGCCGGCTTTGGTGCCGGCCCTTTCGATTGCCTGTTCAAGATTTTCCGTGGTGAGCACGCCGAACGACACGGGAATCATGGTGTCAAGCGAAACCTGGGCAATCCCTTTGGTCGCTTCGGCGGCAATGACATCGAAATGAGGGGTTGATCCCCGGATAATCACGCCCAGAGCAATCACGGCATCGGCAGTTCCACTCAGCGCGACTTTTTTCGCTACCATCGGAAGTTCAAAAGCTCCGGGGCAACGGTAAACGGTAATCTGCTCCTCGCTGCCGCCATGCCGCAGAATGCAGTCAATCGCACCCTCAACCAGCTTCTGCCCGATAAAATCGTTAAAACGCGAAACAACGAGCGCAAAACGGATATCCTTTGCGCTGAGCGAACCCTCAATCTGTTTTATCTGCATAACGATATTCTCTTTATTCTGTTTTTAGCGTTACTTCCTGGAGCGGCAATAACCGAGAAGCCGCTCGACAAGATCGATAATAACGTGCCCTATCGTAATATGGCACTCCTGTACCCTGTCTGCCGAACCTGAATGAGGCACCACAATCGAAAGGTCCGCAACATCTTTTATCATGCCTCCATCCCCTCCGGTCAGGACGATGGTTTTCATACCGTGCTCACGGGCATACTGCAGCACATTGAATACGCTTCGACTGTTGCCGCTTGTTGACAGGCCAAGCACAACATCGCCTTCCCGGCCATAGGCTTCGGCAAGCCGCCGGAACACCTCGTCATAACCGAGATCGTTTGCCCCTGCCGTCAGCGCCGTCGTATCGGCGTTCAAGGCAATCGCCGGCAATGCCGGACGCTCTACGCTGCTCCGGTACCTGATCGTCAGTTCTGTGGCCAGATGCTGCGCATCAGCCGCACTCCCGCCATTGCCGCAGAGCAGAAGCTTTCCGCCATCCTCGAAAGTCGATGCGATCAAGCGTGCCATGGCAACAATAACCGCACTGTTCTGCCGGGCCACGTTCTCCTTCAGTCTTGCGCTGTAAAGCATTGCTTCGAGCACAACCTCCTCATAAGGCGTTCGGTCGGCCAGACCACCGGCTGAACATCTGCATTTGGCGATCATAACAAACAGTTTAATACATGGACGAGTTCAAAAGCAAACCAATATAACGAAAAAACAGGCGCTCCGCTACTGCTGCAACGAAGGCGGCAATACCGCACAGAGCTGCGGCAACGGAACTTTTACCCCCGGCTTTTTTTTAAAGATTACAAAAACAACTCTCCCGGCAACCCTCTTGAAGCATCTGCCGTCATGAAAAACATACTCGTGCCGACCGATTTTTCCTCACATGCCATGGCGGCTTTTGAAACCGCAGTCTCGCTGTCTCGCAGAACAGGAGCGCAGGTGCACCTTTACCATGTGATTGAAGTTCCCGAAGTTGCGGAAATGCATGAGCTGATGGCATGGCGGGAATCCGGCGAAGGCGAAAGCATGGAGAACGCGGACGGTATGCTTCGTCAACTGGTAACAAACGAAGCATACAAGGATATCCGCCCCGTATATTCGATCGATTACGGAACCCCTCACAAAAGCATCAGCGCAAAGGCTGCCGGAGAAGGGTTCGACCTTGTGGTCGTCGGCAGCCATGGCATGAGCAGAATCGACAAAATTATTTTCGGGTCGACCACGGAAAAAGTCATCCGCAATACGCTCTGCCCTGTACTGACCATCAACGATACGATTTCCTGCTTCCTGCCCTCGACTATCGTCTTCTGTGCCGGCATTGCTGCGGAGCAGGCTTGCGGACTTGAGACCGTCAAATCGATTGCACTGCTCTACGATGCCGTGATTCACATCGTAAAAGTCTCGACGCCAGAGCATTTCGAAACCACCCGAGAGTCACGGATGGCTATGAAAACCTTAGCCGAAACAAACAAACTGCCGCAGTACACCCTGAACCACTACAACGACCGGAGCATCGAGGAAGGCCTTAAGCATTTTTCTGAAGACATCAGCGCCGACCTGATCTGTATGCCGACACACGGCACATCGGGGATTCGGCACCTCTTCAGAAAAAGTGTAACCGGGAACATGACCAGACAGATCGCCATTCCGGTTCTTACCTGCAGGATACCGGAAACATGAGATACCCCCACCCGTAATCCGTCTCAACCGCCCTTCGTTGTCCCGGAAAGCCTGCGGCCGCAGACACGGCAATAGAGGGCATCGGTATCGTGCACGACATCGGGACACGACGGGCAGGAACGGTTAATGCTGCTTCTGCCGCGCATCGACGACATTTCCGAAGAAACGATGCCGGTAGGAACCGCAATGATGCTGTAACCGGTTATCATCAGAAGTGCTGCAAGAAACCTGCCTGCCGGAGTCTGCGGAGAGATATCCCCGTATCCGACGGTAGTTACGGTGACAATTGCCCAATAGATACTTTCGGGAATGCTCCGGAAACCATTTTCAGGCCCCTCGATCATATACATGATCGCTCCGACGATACTGACGAGCACCAGAACAAAAAAAAGAAAAACCATGATTTTCCTGCCAGAGGCCCTGATGGAGGCGGTCACGAAATCAGCTTCCCTGACAAAGGTCATAAGCTTGAGAAGCCTGAAAATCCTGAGAACCCGGAAAAAGCGGACGATGAGAAAATATTGTGCCCCCGGAAGCAGAATGCTGAAATAGGTCGGCAGAATGGAGAGAAGGTCGATAAGACCGAAAAAGCTCGTCGCGTAACGCATTCGGCTCTTTGCAGCATAGAGACGCAGAAAATATTCCAGCGTAAACAGCACGGTAAAAAACCATTCAAGAACATAGAGCGACTCTCCATAAAGCTTGTGCAGCGGAGCAACGCTGTCGAGCATCACAACGAGGACACTTGCGCAGATAGCGCCGATAAGGCACAGATCGAACAGCTTTGAGGGAATGGTGCTGCTGTCGAAAATGATATGCCGGGCAACCTCTCTGAATGTTCTTTTTGCCGCCATGAACCTCTGCCAGAAATAATTCACATACTAAGGAAAGGCTGTATATCAATAATAAGAAAGAAAATCTTTCCGATTCCTTACCCCGGCATCTTTCAGCGGAAGTGCGCCGGCAAAAAAAACTCCGCCTGACGAGCAGCATCAGACGGAGTTCGAGAGAAATGAAGAAACAGGATCCTTAGTGGTACCTGGCGCTCTCTTCCTTGACGAATTCGACAAGAAGCTTAAGGTTTGCCGGATCGACATCGGGAAGAATACCATGACCGAGGTTGAAAACATGGCCTGAGGTTTCTGTGTGCTGACCGAACTGTTTCAGGACTTTTGCTGCTTCCGACTTGATCTTTTCAGGGGTGCCGTAGAGCACTGTCGGATCGAGATTACCCTGCAGGGCGACTCGATCCTTGAGCTCGGCACGGGCTTTTGCAATATCTATGCCCCATCCAAGACCCATGGCATCGCAGCCGGTATCGGCGATATCGGAAAGAATGGTGTTGCAGTCTTTCGAAAAAACGATAACCGGAATATCGGGGTACTTCGCCTTGACAGCCTGAACGTTCTGCTTGATGTAGGGAAGAGCGAATTCACGATAATCGTCCTCGGAAAGAGCGCTTGCCCATGAGTCGAAAATCTGGATTGCGTCGGCACCGGCCTCGACCTGCTTGAGGAGATAGGCGCTGATGGTTTCGGAAATCTTGCCGAGAAGAAGATGGGCCATCTGCGGCTCGCGGTACATCATTTTCTTGGCAAAAGCGTAGTTCTTCGATCCGCCGCCTTCTACAGCATAGGTAAAGAGCGTCCATGCCGCACCTGAAAAACCGATAAGCGGAACGCGGTTGTCGAGTTCTCTCTTGGTAAGACGAAGGGCGTCCATCACATAGCCGAGTTTCTCATCGATATCGGGCACGATGAGCTTGTCGATATCTGCCTTGCTGCGGATGACAGGAGAAAGCTTGATTCCTTTTGTCTCGATAATCTCGACGTTCATTCCCATGGCTTCATTGATCACAAGAATGTCGGAAAAGATAATTGCGGCATCGACACCCATCAGATCAACAGGCTGAATGGTTACCTCGGCGGCCAGTTCAGGCGTTTTGCAAAGGGTTAAAAAGTCAGTTTTTTCTCTGACTGCCCGATACTCCGGAAGATAGCGGCCGGCCTGTCTCATCACCCAGATAGGCGTCCTGGAACAGGGCTGACGCTTCAATGCCCGGAGAAATAGATCATTTTTGAGCATGCAATGCAATAATTTGAGATGTTAAAAAAACAGTACCCCGCTGTTACTCCCGGGAGTGCCGGCCCAGACGGTTTTGTAAAATGGCAAAGCTACATTTTTTTAGCCTTATTTGAAAACCTTTCATGAAAAGCCGACATGATCTCCCCCGCCTGCTGCAGGAGAGAGATGATTCCTTCAGCTCACGATATGCCGTTTGATTCCAAGCTGTTTATCCGTATAACCCAGTGCCAGACCTACCATTTCGGAAAGATGGAAAACAGGAATGGAACTCTGAATATGAGCCTGCTTCAGGGCTTTTGCCTGGTAACCGTCAAGAACCGTATGACAGAGCGGGCATGGCGTAACGATAAAATCGGCTTTTATCTGAATTGCCTCCTCAAGCGCTTCGGCAGCCACATTGAGAGACTCCTCTTCTGCTACCAGTAGCGTATGAAATCCACAGCAGCGGTTTTTATGTTCATAGGGGAGCGAGGTTCCGCCCAGCGCCTCTATCAGTTTGTCCAGTGAACTCGGATCGAGCGGGTCATCCTTTCCGAGAACCGTCGAGGGTCTGAGAATGTGACAGCCGTAAAACGGAGCTATCCTGTACTTGTTCAATGGAACCCTGACTTTTTGCCGGATAGCTTCAAACCCGACATCCTCGGCAAGCACCCAGAGAAGATGACGAACATTCGAGGTTCCCTTGTACTCCAGTCCCTCTTTTTTCAGAAGGTCGTTAACCTCTTTTTTAAGGTCAGGCGATTCATCGAGCTTTTTCTTGGCCGTACGGATGGTCATCAGACAGGTGTTGCAGGAAACGACAAGATCAAGACCGAGTTTTTCAGCAAGGGCTATATTGCGGCCGTTGACCAGCGCAAAATGTTTCGGGCTCACGTAATCGAGGTTGCTCCCCCCGCAACAGGTGCTCTCGTGCAGTTTCACCATTTCGATGCCGAGATCATTCTGCCAGAGATCGATGGAGCGATCGACCTCTTTAGTCATGGATTCGTTAATACAGCTCAGGTAGTAAGCGTACCTCTTCATACTGCGGTTCTCCACGGTTATTTTTTATGAGATTTCTGTTCCGCTTTGACGTGTTCCGTCATCTCCCTGAACAGCTCTCTGAATTTTTTCATCCCTTTGGCCGGCTTGACCAGCGGCGGAGGTGGCGGTGTTCTGCGTTTCATAATCATCTTCATCGCCATCGGCAGAAGGTTCTGCAACGTCCAGGCAATTCCGTTCGTCCGGATAGGCAGGGTGGCCTCGACGAGCTTGCCCTTCTTTTCAATATCCTCCATGAAAGCTTCGGCATGCTTTGCTCCGCTCGTGTCCCTGGCTCCCCTTACTTCAAGAGCGTCTTCACGAATGCCGTGAATGGCATCCATGATGGGAATATGTTTCACGCAGGTCTCCTGACAGCGGTAACAGTGCGTGCAGTCCCATACCCCGTGATCCTTCACCAGTTCCCCGAGACGCACGTCATGAATGGCATCGCGACTGTCCACGTTCATCCGGTAAGACTTCAGAAGAACTGCCGGCGAAACGTACTCCTTGTGCGCTCTCAGAATGGTGCACTCGGAAACGCAGGATGCACAGAGAATACAGTCGGTTGCCTTGTCATACTTCAGAAACTCCTCTTCGGAAACCAGGAACTCCTTTTTGCCCATGTCGTGCTCGGGCATTCTGGACTCGACCCAGTTTGAATAGTGCTTCATCTTGTCAACAAGAGGATCCATATCGACAATGAGATCCTTGATAAGCGGCATATTGCGCAGCGGCTCGATCTTGATGACGCCCGGCTCACGGGCTTTTTCGAGTTCGTCCCACACCTGGGTGGTACAGGCGAGTTTCGATATGCCGTTGATCCGCATGCCGCATGAACCGCAGATGCCTGCCTGGCAAAAAGCCCTGAAACTCACCGAAGCATCGACGTGCTCCTTGATATAATTAAGAGAACGAAGAACCGTGATACCTTTTTCAGTCTGTATCGTATAGTCGTCAAAGTACGGCTTGCTGTCTACCTGCGGGTTAAAACGGAAGACCCTGAGGGTTATATCTCTTTTCTCTTCCTTATGCAGTTCTGTGACTCCTGTCATATAGAGTAATGTTAATAAGTTCTTTCCTGAAGTTCGTACCGCCCCATGATCACGGGCTTTTCTCCCAGCCTCACGCTATCGCCGTCAAGAGTTGCAAGAGTATGCTTATGCCATTTCTCATCATCCCTTACCGGAAAATCGGTACGGGTATGCGATCCACGGCTCTCTTCACGGGCTAATGCGCCTGCAGCAACAGTTTCTGCAAGATCGAGCATATTTTTCAGTTCGAGAACCTGAAGAAGATTGGTATTGTACACATCGCTGGTATCGAAAACACGAACATGCCTGAAACGCTCCCTGAGGTCGTGAATCTCGGCAATACCTTTATGAATCTTGGAGGCCTCCCGATAGATGCCGACATTGTTGGCCAAAGTCTGCCCGAGCTCTTCACGCAACGCGCCGTAACGCTCAAAATGACCGGATGGCTGCATATAACTTCTGAGCAGGGCTTCGGTATCCTTTACCTCCTGATCGGTGATTTGCGAAGGCTCGAATTTACGAGCCTCCTCTGCGGCTGCCCGTCCGGCTATGCGACCGAACACAAGAATATCGAGAAGAGAGTTACCTCCGAGACGATTGGCTCCATGAACGGATACGCAGGCACTCTCGCCGGCAGAATAAACGCCGTCCATAACGGTCCTTCCGAAATTGTCGGTATCGATGCCGCCCATCGAGTAGTGAGCTGTCGGCCTTACCGGAATAGGCTCCTCGATCGGATCAACGCCCTCGAAGTACATAGACATCTCCCGAATCTGCGGAAGCCTTGATTTGATCAGATCGGCGCCGAGATGCGTAAGGTCGAGATGAATATATTTACCTGCCGGACTGTCAAAACCCCTTCCCTGCAGAATCTCGGTTTCAAGAGAACGGGAAACAAGATCCCTTGGCCCGAGTTCCATCTTTTCCGGAGCGTATCTCGACATGAAGCGTTCGCCATCCTTGTTGATCAGATAACCACCCTCACCCCTTGCTCCTTCAGTGACAAGAAGGCCGCTTTTGCGGAGCCCTGTCGGGTGAAACTGTACAAACTCCATATCCTTCAGGGGAATACCTGCACGATAGGCGATTGCCTGACCGTCACCGGTATTGCCCGCAGCGTTGCTTGACCGGTTCCAGTACATCTTGGCATAGCCGCCTGTTGCTAAAATCACGGTTCTGGCAGGGAATGCCTCAACTTTTCCTGTCTTGATGTTCATGGCAACAAGACCTTTCATGCGGCTGCCATTGACGGACAGATTCAATGCGAAATATTCGTTGAAGAAAAAAACGCCTTTCTTGAGGCACTGTTCATATAAGGTCTGCAGAATCGTATGGCCGGTCTTGTCGGCACAATAACAGCATCGGGGTCTTCCCGCTCCGCCGAAAGGACGCTGCGCGATCGTGTTATCGTCAAGCCTTGACCAGGGAGTGCCGATGTTGTCAAGCTCCCGGATGATTTTCGGAGCTTCGGAACAGAGAATCTCAACGGCGTCCTGATCCGCGAGATAATCGCTGCCTTTTATGGTATCGAAAATATGCAGTTCCACCGTATCATCCTTTGCTTTGTTGGCAAGAGCCGCATTGGCTCCGCCCTGGGCTGCCGAAGTATGGGAGCGGTTCGGATACACTTTGGAAAGCACGGCAATATTGAGTGAGGGATTGGTTTTCATGGCCTCCATAGCCGCGTATAAACCGGCGCCACCTCCTCCGACGATAACAATATCAAATGGTTTCATACGTTCTTTTCTCGTTATGAAATCTGTACAACAGATTCAGGATTATACGTAGGGCAGCGAAATGTCGTACCCTGCAGGTTGAAATGATGTCTCTTGTGAAAAGAGGTAAGAGAACCGGGCGGTTATAACGCTATGTGGTCGTCATGAATCGGTAGCTCCTCGACAGCCTGAAGAACATCGGTCATATTCAGTACACCGATCACCTTATTCCCCTCCATAACGGTCAGCCGTCTGACATTGGTTCTTTTCATCAGACGAAGTGCATACTTCACCCTGAGTTCCGGATTGATGCTGATAATCGGCTTGCTCATGATCTGAAAAACCGGTGTATTCCAGGGATCGCGATGCACATCTTCTCCGGGATCGATGACTTTTTCCAGAATATCCTTTTCGGTCACAATACCGTAACAGTCGTCTTCGTTGCGAGGCTCTACAATAAGGCCGCTCTGTTTCGTCCGCTTCATGATCTGCAGGGCCTCGGCAACCGTACAACTGCCTTTGATCATCTGAAAATCTTTCTGCATCAATGCCGATATCGGAAGAGTCCGCAGGGTTATAAGCTGATCCATAGAAGTTCCTTCTGATTAAAAAAAAGGACGATACGCCCCTTATTATTGGAAAATACGGCGGCTCCGGGTGAGCGCCGGGACTATGTCTGAAAAAAGCTGAATAAGGAAGGATGGCCGTAAAAAGCCAAAAGAGCGAAAAATGAAACTCAATAATATAAAAATCAGCACACAGGACACAAAAATTATTTTATCCCATGAGCTTTTTTATAAGCGGCCCAGTTGTTTTTCAAGTAAAGAAATGCCTCGAAATCCGACTGAAGAAGAAAAGGATTGGACTCCTTTTCTTCAGCGAGAGTGGACTGTGGACGTTCGCCGTAATCATGTCCGGGATAGACCGTCGTCGCAAGGGGAAGCTGCAGGATCTTGCCTTGCAGTGATTCGTACTCCTCTTTTGCATCTTCGTCGGTACAGGTGCCTCCAACCTTTCCGGTAAAAAGAGTATCGCCGGTAAAAAGCGCACCCCCGACATAGAGACAGATTGAGTCCCGGGTATGACCCGGTGTATGCATTATTCGAACCTCAAGGCTGCCGAGAGGCAAAACCGCTCCATCCTCTACCCTGACCCCTGTAACCGGACAGGTATTCCCGTAAAGCAGCGGTTTGAGACCGGTCAGCAGCTCCATCTGTTCGTTGCCGTTCGTATGATCGGCATGGCCGTGCGTGGAAAATACATAGCAGATGCGATATCCCTGCCGAACTGCGTATTCGAAAATGGAAGGCGGATCGTAGGAAGCATCGACGACCAGGGCCTCTCCGGTGGTTTCATCGGCTGCAAGATAGCCGAAATTTCTGTCGCCTCCGGTACGAAACTGCTTGACAAACATAACGGTATAATAATGCCCTTCAGGCGGTTTTTTCAACATTCATGAGGAATGCCCTTGCAGGGAAATCCCTGTCTACGGCAATAGGATTCCGTTCCAGTTCCTCCATGATAGCATCGGCCTTGTCGTCATCGAGCACGGCAAAGCAGAGTGAGGAATAGGTGCCGATCATCTCGTCAGAGGGCCACCATGGCTGCTGAGCCCCTTCTTTCCGGTCACAGTTACAACCCCTGATGGATACGTTGCTGAACATATGCACCTGAAATCTTCTGAAAAGACCGCGCACCATCGGACGGGTCTCTTCATGTCCCATAATAGCTATGAATTTCATGACTTTTTGGCCTCCTGAACCGTTTTTTCCGACTTCTTTTCCGTGATATAATAGACCAGAGGAACGACCACAAGGGTCAGTACGGTCGAGAGAATTCCGCCCCAGATCATCGATATGGCCAGACCCTGAAAAATAGGATCGAAAAGCATGATTACCGAACCGATAACAACCGCACCGGAAGTCAGAATGATCGGACGGGTCCTCACTGCGGCAGATTCAATAATCGCCTGTTTAAGCTCCGCACCCTCCTGGCGCCGTATCTGAATGAAATCGATCAGCAGCACCGAGTTTCTTACCATGATTCCGGCCAGAGCGATCATGCCGATCATGCTGGTCGCCGTAAAGAATGCCCCGTGAATGAAGTGGCCGGGGATTATGCCGACAAGACTCAGCGGAATGGCGATCATCATGATGAGCGGCGTCTTGAACGACTGGAACCAGCCGACAATCAGCAGATAGATGATAACGAGAACAACAGCGAAAGCAGTTCCGAGATCCCTGAATACCTCGAAGGTGATCTGCCACTCTCCATCCCACTTCATGGCAAGCTTATCCTCTACAGCTGGATTCGAGGTATAGAGAGGATTGATGCTGTAACCGCCGGGAACCTTGATCTGCTGGATTTTCTTATCCATATCGAGCATGGCATAAACCGGACTTTCCGTCGCTCCGGCGACATCCGCCGTAACATAGAGCACCCTGCGAAGATCCTTGCGGTAAATGCTCTTGTCCTGGATTTTTTCTTCGACCCTGACAAGCTCCGAGACAGGAATCATCTCACCTGCACGAAGCCTGGTGGTCAGAGAACCCATTCCCTGTGACTGGACAAAGATACCGGAAAGATCCCTGAGGGAGGTACGGTCCGACTGAGGCAGCCGAACCTGAATCATAACCGGCTCCTTGACATTATCCGCATGCAGCACACCGACATCCATGCCGCTGAGCGACATACGGAGCGTCTGGGCGATCTGCTCGGTGGATACGCCGCGGAATGCAGCCCGTTCCTTGTTCACCACCAGATTGTAAACCTTCTGGTCGTCCTCCAGAAGCCAATCTACATCTACCACGCCCGGAGTCTCGGCAAACACTCGCTTCACCTCTTTTGCCAGTGCAATCTGCTCCTTCTGTGAAGGACCGTAGATTTCGGCTACAATGGTCGAGAGCACCGGAGGCCCTGGGGGAATTTCGACGATTTTCGCGTTTCCCCTGTACTTCAGAGCGATCTGCTGAACGCCTGAGCGAACCCTTTTGGCGATATCGTGACTCTGGTCTTTTCGTTCTCCCTTATGAACCAGGTTAACCTGAATATCGCCCATGTTAGCGGCCTGACGCAGATAATAATGGCGCACAAGTCCGTTGAAATTGATCGGGGCGCTGGTACCGACATAATACTGGTAACTGCTGACCTCGGGGACCGTTTTAAGATACGCGGCGATCTCCTTGGTGACCCTTGCCGTCTGTTCAAGAGCTGTACCTTCAGGCATATCGACAATAACCTGAAATTCATTCTTGTTGTCGAACGGCAGCATTTTCATCTGCACGGCTTTGAGCGGAATCAGAATGATCGCCCCGGCCAGCAGAAGCCCGACTCCGGCAAATGCGATCAGGCGCATAAAGCTGTTGTCGAGCAAAGGAGAGAGAATATTTTCAAACAGCCTGTAGTAACCCGTCTTCGTGATGTCATACTCCGCGTGCCCTCCGTCCTCTACCTTCAGCAGCCTGTAGGAGAGCCACGGCGTTACGATCAGAGCTATCAGAAGCGAAAAGATCATAGCCAGCGAAGCGCCGATCGGCATAGGGCTCATATAGGGGCCCATCAGGCCGGAAACGAACACCATCGGGAGAACGGCGGCGATAACCGTAAAGGTCGCAAGAATGGTGGGGTTGCCGACCTCGCTGACCGCCGTAATGGCGGCCTGAAGCTTCGGCTGCCGTTTCATGGCAAAATGGCGATGGATGTTCTCGGCGATGATGATCGAATCGTCAACAACGATACCGGTCACAAAAATCAGCGCGAAAAGCGTTACCCTGTTCAGCGAATAATCCAGCAGATAATAGACAAGAAGAGTCAGGGCGAAGGTGATCGGCACAGAAACGAAATTCACCAGCGCGCCCCTCCAGCCAAGAAAAATGCCGACGACGATCGTCACGGCGACAATGGCGATAATGAGGTGCTCGAGAAGCGTGAACACCTTCTCCGTTGCGGTCTCACCATAGTTTCTGGTTTCCGTAACGGTAATGGAGGACGGGATCACCGATCCCTTGAGCTGATCGACCTTGGCAACGACCTTTTCGGCAAGCACCGAAGCATCGGCGCCCTTGCGCTTCGCCACTGTCAGGGTTACGGCCGGATACTCGCCGCGATCTTTCGATTCCGAAGCCGATCCCCAGCCGAAAAAGTTGAAATTGCTGACCTCTTCGGGCCCGTCAACAATGCTGGCAACATTGCTCAGATAAACCGGCGATGCCCCGTAAATACCTACAACGATATTCCCGACATCCGAAGCGCTTTCAAGAAAGCTTCCCGAGCGAACGAGAATTTCGCCGTTCTGCTGCTTGAAATCACCGGAAGGCATCTGACTGTTGGCCATCTGCACCTGACGGGCGATCTGCAGGGCGCTCACATTGTACTGCAGAAGTTTCTGTTTATCGAGCAGAATACGTACCTGACGCCTGAGCCCCCCCTTGATCTCGACATCACCGATATTCTCGGTCTTTTTGAGTTCATCAGCCACATCCATAGCGGTTTTTCTGAGCTGATAGGGATCCTTGCTTTTGCTCCACATGGTCAGGTTCAGAACCGGTACATCGTCGATTGCCACTTTTTTCATAAGCGGCATCTGTACTCCCTGCGGCATCTTGTCCATGTTTTTCATGAGCGTAGCCCAGAGCTTCACCATGCTCTCCTCGGTATCCTCGCCCACATCATAGCGAACCGTCACCAGCGCAAAATCGGGCATGGATGTTGAGTAGACGTAGTCAACTCCGGGTATTTCCGTCAGCGAACGCTCGAAAGGCTTGGCCACGCGCTCCTCTACCTCGGATGGCGCTGCGCCGGGATAGGGAATGTAGATATCCACCATCGGAACGACAATCTGCGGCTCCTCCTCCCTCGGTGTCATAAACGTTGCGATAATACCGACAAGAAGCGAAGCCACCATCAGGAGCGGCGTGATCTTCGAGTTGATAAACTGTTTGGCAAGCCTGCCTGCAATACCTTCATTCATTGGACTGAACCTCCTTTGTTTCTAAAACCTGCGGCACTGAAGCCTGTTGTTTTACCTGTGCCCCTTCTTCAAGCCGCTTCTCGTAGCTGCCGACAACCTTTTCGCCTGCATCAAGCCCCCCGAGGATAACCACAAAACCGTTTTCCGGGCGGCCTGTACGAACCCAGCGAACTGAAACCCGCCCCTCTTTATCCACAACATGAACACCGGCCAGCTGGCCATCCTGAAAAACCGCTCCGACGGGCACCAGCAGAACCTCTGTTCCGGCGGCATCGTTACGCCGCTCTACTGAAACGATGCTCTTTACGGAAACCGGAGTTTCCGACTGCCCGCTTCCGGCAGGCTTCGGCTCCTCTTTACCGCACCCGCTCACGACACCGAGGGTTACGGCAAGAAAAGACAACACGATGATCCTTTTGCCCATAATGCTCTATTCCGTTTCAGATCTATTTTATTTTACCTGTTATTTCCCCGAGTAATAATCAAGCTCGCTCTTTGCGACGCAGTAATCATGACGGGCCTGATTAAGACGCAGCTTAGCATAGGTGAACGCGCCCTCCCTCATCAGCAGCTCGAAGGTCATGGCCATGCCTGTTTTAAACTGGGTGCCGATATAATCGAGACTCACTCGAGACTCTTCAAGCGCCTGCTGAGCCACGGCAATTCTTGCCTTCGCGGTTTTCAGTTCACGCAGCGACTTCCTTATCTCCGCAAGACTGCCGCTTTTAGCCGCTTCATACGAGTACATTGCCTCGCGCTCCTGAGCCTTTGCCTCCTGAATGCGCCCTTCGGATGCCATGCCGTCAAAAATATCCCACTGCACATTAACGCCCATCGCCCAGCTCGATCCTCCGCTGAAAACATTATCGCTGTGCAGATCGGTCCGCAGAAAACCGTTAACCCTCGGCAGGCGCGACGCACGGGCCATTTCGCCCTGACGGGCGGCAATGTCCCTGTAGGTCTGCATAGCGAGCAGATCAGTTCTGCTTTCGGGAACCAGCGCATCATCGACGGAAGGAACGCCTTTGGAAATGACGAACTCTCCTGTCGGAATAACAGCTACGTCCGGATCGAGATTCAGAAGCACCTTCAAAGCATCGGTAGCGTTCCTGATGGCATCGTGCAGCATCAGCTTCTGCTCATTGAGTTCTGCAAGTCTTACATCCGTAGAAAGCTTGTCGGATTTCGTCAGAAGGCCGACATTAAAGGCTTTTGCCGCCTCGCGGCTGTGCCCCTGCATGGTCGTAATCGACTGCTCGACCGCCTCGATATTCTTGCGGGCAAGAATCAGACCATAATACACCTTGCTGACCTGCAGCTCGATAGTCTCTTCGGTTCTCGAAACCATGAACTCCTGAGCCTTTTTTGACGTCAGGGCCACGCTGCGACCAATAGCTGCATCCGCGTTGTAGATTGGCTGCATGACCAGCAGAGAGGTGTTGAAGTCGTTGATCGTCGCCGCATCGTTCAATTTTACCGGATCGAAATCGGCCTGCTGCACACTGTTCTGCTGAAGCTTCAACACAAGAGCGGCTCCCGGGTCGTTGGTCACCACAAAGGTTTCGGAAAGCGTAACTTTCGGCAGATAGGACTGGCGGGTCTGCATAATTTTCGCATCAGCCTGATCGACCCTGCTGCGGGCGGCCTTTATCGTGTAATTATTCTCACGAGCCATACGCACCGCTTCTTCAAGAGAAAGCTTCACGGTTCTATTGCCGGCAACTGCCTGGGTCGGGACGGCCAGCGCTCCGAACAGACATAAACCGGTCAGTACCTGGTTTACCTTCATGGTGATTTACTGTTTTGATATAAGTTTTAAAATACGCCCGACATTTTCAGTGTCATTGTGACTCATGCACTCTTTGAGACTCCTGTCGAGAACCAGCGAATAGGTCTTTTCAAGAGCGGCTTTAGCCGCCTGGAACTGGATAATTATCTTGTCGCACCCATCTTCCCTCTCTATCATCCGTACAAGAGCTTCTACCTGACCCGCCACCTTTTTCAGTCGTAAAATCACATCTTCCATGTATTCGACTATACCCTGTTAATAATAAAAACATTGCAAATAAGTCCACCGATATACCTATACGGGGTTGGGGTATAAAAGATATGAAAAAAGGGTGAAGTAGTCAAAACAAATCGCAAAAGGTCACCGTTTTCCGCCTTCAACGGCAAGTTCGGCAGTTGTACAGCAGATATCGGACTGTACCTGACAAAGCATGCTTTCGGTAGCCTGCTGCATGATCTGCGACATGATTGTTTCGCTCATGAACTTGATAATACCTTCCGGCATCATGTTCAGAGGAAAAGAGAGGGTAAAATCCAGAGCTATATCGGTCTCGAAATGCACTTCCGTCCGAGCCTCGTCAAGATGATAAAGACAGATTCGGGTATTGGCCCGACCGACAAAGGTGTGATTGTTATCGATGGAATGTTCGGGAGTTTCAGCCGCACTGACCCACCTGATGCAGCGGGCTCCGACCTGCTGTCGGGCGGAACCGTCAGTTGGCAGGGCTGATGATGATGGATGTTCCAGCGACTCTTCGATCTGCTCGACAAAAAAAATCGCTGTAATGGGATTATTTCTCGGATCCTTGACCTGAAAAATCCACTTATAGATACCGAACTCCTTCAAATGCACCACACTGGTGCAGTAGGGATTGCACTTGATGATTTTGGTGTGATCGGCAAAATACAGGGAAGACTCATGCAGACATGACTCTATAATAACCTTGGCCTTACTTTTTCCAACAACCTCCATAGCCAGACAATACGTTTAAATGATGAATAAAAAGTCTTCAAAGAAACATTGACACTATTTCAAGAGTTCCCCGCAACCTGACGATTCATAACGCAATGCAGCTCAACCCTGCCGCAAGAGCTTTCTAATTGAAGGATTTTTATTATTATCAAGGTTGACTCCGCGGCGTATATGCCGTTCCGGCCCTTTCAATTCATGCGACAACACTCTGGCTTATGCAGGAAACGTTCAATTATACAACAATTGTTGCTCCCGTAGTTTTTTTTATCAGCGGAATCTTTATAGTCCTTATCCTGAACAAATTCATCGGAAAAAACCCAGGAGAAAAAAAAGCCTGACAGGAAACCCGTACAGCCTCTCATGTATTGCGGAATCCAGCCTCAGTGCGTCGCGATTTGCGATCTAACCCGTTGATCTTTCATGGTTTCACGCTGATTTTTATTTGCTCGGCATCGAAAAATTAGTTAGCTTTGATGAAACATATCAGGGCAATGCCAGTTATTGGATATTTTCCCTTAAACACTTTCTTAAACATCAAAACCATAAAGCATCATGTCAAACGGATCCAACATCGATGTACAGGGCGCAGTCAACAATCTTGTTGAAACTGCCGGCAAGCTGTTCCAGCTTCAGCTTGACCTTATGAACAACAGCCTCAAGGCTCTTGCCAACGTTGCCGAGCCTCTCGCCAAAACGGCAACCGATCTCATCGGCAACCTTGCAAATACCGCTACCCAGGTTCTGCAGAGCGTTTCTTCTGCTGTTGCTCCTAAAAAGTAAGCTCCTGTTTTTTTACAAAGCACCTTATGCCTCAGGGATAAGGTGCTTTTTTTTTGCATTGCCGTCAGGAAATATATTCAGACGTGCATACCTTCTTTGATACGCGCCTGTATGAACATCGAAGACAACATCCGCCTTTTTTTCGATACTGAAGCAAGAGATCATCTTGAGGTAACCCAGATACAGGGCGACGCCTCCACGCGCCGTTACTACAGGATTACCGGCACTGAAACCAGTACGATAGCCTGCCACGATCCTCAGTTTTGCGCTTCGAATCTCCACAGTTATCCCTTCCTGATACTGCACGCCCTGTTTTCACGACACAGCCTGCCGGTTCCGGAAGTGCTTGCTGTCAAGGCGGAATACGGCCTGCTGCTGCTTGAAGACTGCGGAACGATTATGCTGCAGGATCTTGCCGGCGAACCGGACAATGAAAAAAGCGCCGAACTCTACCGAAACAGTATCGATATTCTCGCCGGCATACAATCGATAACGGGAGATTCCGCCAGACTCCCTTTCCGCCTCAGTTTCGATCACGAAAAACTGATGTTTGAATTCGATTTTTTCATCGAACATGCCCTGTTCAATTATTTCGCTGCGGATTTTAAACGCAGCGATGCCGGAGCTCTTCGACGGGAGTTCGAAGCCATAACGGAGATTCTGGTACAACCGGAACATTTTGTGCTTAATCACAGAGACTTTCACAGCCGCAACATCATGATACGTAACGGCAAGCCGGTTCTGATAGACTTTCAGGATGCCCGTATGGGGCTGCCCCAGTATGATGCCGTCTCGCTGATCCGTGACTCCTATACTGATCTTGACGATGCGCTTGCCGAAGAACTGAAAACCCGTCATTACCGGCAGCTCAAAAACAGGGGCATCATCACGATGAGTGACGATGAGTACCTCTACCTCTTCGATCTGATGGCTTTTCAGCGCAACATCAAAGCGCTCGGGACCTTCTGCCATCAGACGGCAGTTCTTGGGAAACCGGTTTACGAACAATCGATAGCACCAACCATAGCCTACCTCTCCGATTACATTGCTTCAAGAAAAGAGCTGAAAAAAGCCGGTGCCCTGCTGTTGCCGCTGCTTGAAAACGGAGCGACGAGATGAAAGCCTTTGTACTTGCCGCCGGATTCGGAACCCGACTCAAACCGTTCACCGATATTCTCCCCAAACCGCTGGTGCCCATCCGTAATGTCCCTGCGCTTTTCTACACCATAGCGCTGCTTAAGGAAGCCGGCATAACCGAGATCATCTGCAACACTCACCATCATGCCGCAGAAATCAGGAAAACCCTCGAAGCAGCGAATTTCAGCGGAGTACATATCTCTTTTTCCGAAGAAAAAAAAATTCTCGGCACAGGCGGCGGCCTGAAAAAATGCGAACCGCTGCTCGATGATGGCGACTTTCTCCTCATCAACAGCGATATCATTACCGACATCGACTTCACGGCATTCATCGAAAGCCACCGTTCATCAGGCCTGCCGGGAACGCTAGCCCTTTATGAAACGCCCGATGCCGGGGCTATCGGAGCTGTCGGCATTGCCAACGACCTGATCAGGGATTTCCACAACATGCGCAATACCGGCCTGGAATCATCCCTTATCTACACAGGAACGGCGCTGCTCAGCCCGGCGATTTTCGATTTTCTGAAAGAAGACTTTTCAAGTATTGTCGATACCGGATTCACAGGCCTTATTGATAATGGCGGCCTTGGATTATACCGGCATAACGGATCGTGGATGGATATCGGCACTCTGGAAAACTACAGACAAGCCAACACAGGAATCGCCATGCTTCCCGAAAAACTTGCAGAAAGAATCGAGGCCTCCATTGGCATCGCTCCGGGATGCATTGAGCCGGAATCGGACATCGGAAAAGGAGCCTCGATCATACGCTCGGTTATCGGCAAGTGTTGCTCCGTCGGGAAAAACGCACGGGTCGAAGAGTCGGTTCTTCTTCCGGGAGCGGTTGTCTCCCCTGGCGAAACGCTGCGCAATGCCATTCGAGATCGCAACAATACCGTTACGCTTGTATAAGCAACAAAACCCGTAATCCCACTATGATGGTACGAACAGGGCTGGATATGCTGCTGGAAAACATCGACAGGTACAGCCGCAGAAGCATTGGTTTGATTGTCAATCAGACATCGGTTACCCCTGATCTGCGTTATTCATGGGATGTGCTCAGAAAAAAAGGACTGCATATCAAGCGGATTTTTTCGCCGGAACACGGGCTTTTCGCCACTGAGCAGGATCAGATTGCCGTTGGCCGACAGCCGGAAGCAGAATACGAACTGGTAAGCCTCTACGGCAGTTCGTCGGAAACCCTCATTCCAGACAGAAGCCTGCTTGACGACCTCGACCTCATTCTTTTTGACATTCAGGATGTCGGATCCCGCTACTACACCTATGTCAACACTCTGGCGCTCTTCATGGAAGCCGCATCCGGCAGGGATTTGGAAATCATGGTGCTTGATCGTCCAAATCCGCTAGGAGGTTCCGTGATAGAAGGCCCTCTGCTCGACCAGGCATTCCGTTCCTTTGTAGGAATCTTCCCCGTCCCGGTACGTCACGGCATGACGGCAGGAGAGCTCGCACTTCTCTACCGTGACTGGAAAAAAATCGACGTCAAGCTCACGGTCATGACCATGAAGGATTGGCGCCGCAACATGCTTTTCCCCGAAACCGGCCTGCCCTGGATCCCCCCTTCGCCGAACATGCCGACATTTGCAACGGCTGAAGTTTACCCGGGCATGTGCCTGTTCGAGGGACTCAATGTTTCGGAAGGGAGAGGCTCGACAACCCCCTTTCAGCTCTTCGGCGCGCCATTCATCAACCCGTACGATCTTGTGGAAACATGCAAAGGCGCCGGTTTCGAAGGCGTACTGCTCCGTCCGACCTGGTTCAGACCGACCTTTCATAAATTCAGCGGAACTGTTATCGGCGGTATCTGGCTTCAAGTCGACGATAACTGCCGGTTCCGTCCATTCGCCGCAGCCGTAGCGCTCACTGCGGCACTGCATAAGCTCTATCCCTCCTCCCTGCACTTCCTCAGCGGGGTATATGAATTCAACGATACCATCCCGGCATTCGATCTGCTTGCCGGGAACAGTACCCTTCGCAATTCGATACTCGAAGGATGTGATGCCGCTGCCCTTATCAGCTCCTGGCAGCATGACGAAACTGAATTCGCCCGGACAAAAGAGAGTTTCCACCTTTACAAATGACGAGACAAACATCATAAAACCATGCAGGCTGCCGATATAGCAATCATCGTCTTTTTTCTTGCCGGGAGCATTCTGCTCGGACTCTGGCAGGGCAAAAGCAATAAAAATACCGGCGACTACTTTCTCGGAGGCCATAAGCTCCCCTGGATTGTCGCAATGCTCTCCATTGTTGCGACAGAAACCTCGGTGCTCACCTTCGTCAGCGTACCGGGACTTGCCTACCGGGGAGACTGGACCTTTCTGCAGCTGCCTCTCGGCTATATATTCGGAAGGGTGCTGGTAAGCGCATTTCTTCTGCCAGTTTACTTTAAAAATGGCGTCAGCTCCATTTATGAAGTCATTGGTTCGAGATTCGGCACCGGCATGCAGAAGCTCGCATCGGTAGTCTTTCTTGTAACCCGCATTCTCGGAGACGGTGTACGGTTTCTTGCGACAGGCGTGGTCGTTCAGGTGGTAACCGGCTGGTCACTTCCCCTGTCGGTGCTCATCATAGGCCTCGTCACTCTGGTTTATACCATTTCAGGCGGTCTGAAAACCGTAGTCTGGCTCGACAGCATCCAGTTCGGCCTTTACCTTCTGGGCGGCATCATCACCATCGTCTTTATTTTTCTCAACCTTGAGGCAAGCCCTCAGGAGATATTCGCTACGCTTGCCGCATCAGGAAAGCTCACGGTTCTGAATGCGAAAGGCAACCTGCTATTTGATCCAATGACTTTCGGAAGCGCCTTTATCGGCGGCATTTTTCTGTCGTTTGCATCGCACGGTATTGACTACATGATGGTTCAGAGAGTGCTCGGCTGCAGCGACCTCGGTTCGGCACGAAAAGCCTTGATCGGCAGCGGACTTTTCGTCTTTTTGCAATTCATGATATTCCTGCTTGCAGGATCGCTCATCTATCTGTTTATGCATGGCGCTGCAACAATAAAAGACAGGGAGTTCGCCTCGTTTATCGTCGATTATCTTCCTTCCGGCCTCAAAGGTCTGCTGCTTGCAGGTATCCTTTCAGCAGCAATGTCTACCATTGCCTCCTCGATCAACTCGCTTGCGGCATCAACCGTTACCGATCTCATGGGCGGCCGGGCATCGCTGAAGCTATCGAAAATTATCAGCGCAGCATGGGCGGCAGTGCTTATCGGCATCGCCCTTTTATTTGACGAAAACGACAAAGCCATCATTATGGTCGGACTTGAAATCGCATCCTTTACCTATGGCGGACTTCTCGGGCTCTTTCTGCTATCAAAAACAAAAAAACATTTCCAAACGGCAAGTCTGGCCGCCGGTCTGCTTGCAAGCATGGGCATCGTATTCGTACTGAAGCATTTCGGAATAGCCTGGACCTGGTATATACTGCTCTCCGTCATATTCAACCTGCTTATCGTATTTTCTCTCGATCCCCTTATCGGCAGGCTCCGGAAGCAGACAAAAGAGACTCCGAACTGAAAAAGAGGGCGGGAAAAATCCTTTTGCTATCGATGAATATTTTTCTACTTTATCAGTAACAGATAAAAAAACGCTTTATCAAATCCCTTAGAGTATTATATCATGGCCAATAACTCAGGAGCTTTTGTTCAGGGCGCTGAAGCATATGGAAGATTTCTTGAAGTGTTCATTGATGGCCACTGGTGGGTTGTTGGCGATGCTCTTGAGAACATCGGAAAAACCACGAAACGGCTTGGCGCAAATGCATATCCCCATCTTTACGGTGGAGGCGGTGCATCTGCCGGTCTGAGAGGTTCATCTCCCGAAAAATCGGGTTTTGCGGTACCGAACAAGGACATCGAGCGCCGCTTCAAGGATTGATTGCCCTCACACACCTATGTAACGATAAAGCCCTCTTGTTAAAAGAGGGCTTTATCGTTTTCAGGATCTTTTTCCGGACTTTACTGCGAAAGCCCGTCATAGTACCTATCGAGGCTCTCCTGAGCTTCTTCTGCTTCGCTGATCACCTCGAACGTCTTGTTTCCTGCCTTCCTGTTCCACAGGGATATCACCAGAAGCTCCGCGACATCGGAACGGTTTGTCCATCCATTCCAGAGTCGATCGCCCTGATCCACATGCAGCCTGTGCATGAGAGGCTCGCCGTCTTTCAGCCCACCCGGTCTGACAATGGTATAACTACGTCCATTCTTTGAAAATACCTCCCGTATATGCTCTTCAGCCGCATGCTTCATCGAAAGCACTCCGGCAAAGAGATTCAGTGGATGAAACCACTTGGTGACCGCTATCGAGCTCACGAGGCCAAAATGCTTCACTCCGGCAGCTGCCGCGGCGTCTGCGAGCCGAATAACTCCATCCCGGTCAACCTCTGCAGGAGAGGCCTCTCCGAAAAAAGAACTCGAACCAAGCGCCGAAATAACGGCATCACAACCCTTGAGCGCATCGGCAACCTCGCTTTCGTTCTGCACATGAGCGACGGCAATCTCGACACTCCCTCCGAATATCTTTGCTTTTTCAGCCGACCTGACCATGACCCTGACCGGAATGCCGTAATGCTGAAGACGCCTGACCACCCACTGCCCCGTCTTGCCTGTAGCTCCGGCGACAAGTACCTTCCCGGTATACAATATCTTTCTGTCCATAATTAATAACCCGTTAACGAAGCAATTATTCTATCTCATATTAGACTAAATTTATATAGTTTAACATACAGAGACCCGATAAAGTTTCTCCTCTCTTAACTGCATTTTCATTATTATTCCTGTAACAAGAAACTCTCGTCACCTCGCGGGTTACATGACCGAATGCATCATCCCGCTTATCCATCTACCCGAATATGAACAATAAACAGTTACTTTTCCGGGCGATTCTCCTTTCAGCTTTTTGTATATCCCCATCAACAGTTTTCGGTTTTGATCCCGAAGCCGTTACAATACTCAAAAACAGCCGTGAAGAGTGGCAGGCCTTGCGTCGCTCAAATCCCGAAAAAACCATAGATCTGAACAAGGCAAAGCTCGAAGATGCAAATCTCGAAGGGGCCAACCTCAGCAACGTATCGCTGGTAAGGGCAGAACTGAGCGGAGCAAATCTCAACAGGGCAAATCTGCAGAAAACAAATCTTGCCATGGCATTCATCAAAAAAGCAGATATGAAGGATGCCGACTTCAGTGGCGCATCATTAAAGAAAGCCAATCTTAAGGAATCCTTCATGAAAGGAGCTTCGTTTTCCAGGGCAAATCTTCATGGTGCGAACCTGAGATGGGCGATGCTTGAAAGTGCAGACTTATCACAGGCAAATCTTTCCGGAACCGTTCTTTTCGAAGCAAATCTCGAAAATGCAAATCTGAAAGGGGCAATCTTCAAGGGCTCGGTTTTCATCGACCAGGCAAATCTGAGCGGAGCTCTCGTATCGAACAACACCATTATTCCATCCGGCGAAAAAGCGACTCCGTCCTGGGCATCACTTCGCAAGGCACGATTTTTCAGGGAGTCCGATACCGAACCGCCTGCCTATCTGACGCCGCCTGAACCCACCATGCTGAACGAGCAGGCATCAGCGCCCGGGAGCCGCCTGAAACCCAACGGACTTCAGGTGAAAACCGCTCCGGTCGACAGCAGAAAACAACAGGAACTGCTCACTGAAGATGTAGAAACATGGAACAGCATGAGGGAAAAAAATCCTGAACTGCCAATAACAATGAAACAGGAAAAACTTGAGAATGCCAATCTCAAGGGAGTGAACCTTCAGCAGGCCTCAATGGCCGGATCGGATTTTGAAGATGCCAATCTTGACGATGCACTCATGAACGGTGCTGATCTGACCGGCTCGAATTTCCAGAAAGCCGATATGAAAGCGGCTAAACTTCGCGGAGCAAAACTCCACAAAGCAAATTTCGACCGAGCCTTTCTGAAAGGATCTGATCTCAGCAATACCGATCTGACACAGGCTAATCTCTACGGCGCGATCATGACAGGAACGAATCTGAGCGGTGCCGATCTGACCGGGGCGTCACTTTTTGATACTGATCTTGAGGAAGCCGACCTGTCGGGTGCGATTCTGAAAGATGTCACCATGATGGATACAAACCTGAACAATGCCATCATCACCTCTGAAACCGTTCTTCCTTCAGGGAAAAAAGCCACTGCTGATTGGGCAGTACAGAGAGGAGCTATTTTCCGGAAGCCTTGATTTTTCGACAGGGAAGAGAATGAGATGAGAGCATAATGTACAGGTACGCTCCGGAAAACGCGGAACAGAACAAAGCACAAGCATTTCGATATATGGCCAACATCCTTATAGCAAGCTATTACAGCAGATGGGATCTTTCTGAGCATGAAGGGCGCATCGCCTTTTACGACCCGGACAACCAGCTGATTGAAAACAGGCTTTTCAGTGATCCTGCTGAATTTCAGGTTATTATCAGCATGCTGCGCCATGACACACCGCTCTGGTACGATACCGAAGCCTGCCATTTACGAGCTGGAACCGAACCGGCCGGAGAAGGAGAGGAGTAATCCCGGCCCTCGGCTGACGTTATTGTATTTCCGATAGCTGGGGAAAACGCTTACGGTACATGAGATGTTGGAAAATATCCGCTTTCCGGACATTGGGGTCACTTGCTTCAAGCAGATGCTTTTTACCTGTTCGGGTAGTCACTTCAATGGTACCGTCACTATTTACTTTTGTAATTTTCCAGAACTTGTCAACCACATAATGATACTCCTCGCCGTGTTCAAGAGGAAAAACCTGTCGCGCCCTTGGGCCCGGACAGAATGAACTTTTCGGCTTATGGTAAACAATGGCATCACCAACCCTGAACTGCATCATCTCGACCTCCTTACCGGTATAAAATCCGGATGCTTGATATGTACGTGAATTAAAACCCTAAACTTATAATGTACAATCAACCGGCAATATTCAAAACAGTCCGTTTGCTATAACCGTCGATAAAACCTTTTTTCGCCTTAAAAACGGCTATTTTTCATCCATTTCCGAAAACCTGATCACCAGATGATCGCTGTTCATTTCTGCGCCGGCCGTATTCAGCGTTGCAAGAGATTGGGGAAGCACCATATTTCTTCGGTGATTGCCAATACGGATGTTCAGCTCATCGCCGCTTTTGCTGAGCTGAATCTGATCTTTGGGAATACCCGGAAGATAAAGTTCGAGAGAAAAACCGTTTTCATCCTTTCTGATATGAAACGTATTACGAAAATAATAAACCTTTGAAGGATCCTCTTCACGATAGAGAAAATCCTTAAGTTTTTCGAGCGTTTTCAAGCCGCAGATTTCACGTGTATAGAGCGGAACCTCCTTGACCGGCAGAGGGCTGAAATTATCGATGATTTCCTGCCTGTAACGCTGCTGATGCTCTTTCCAGTAAACGAAATAGGGATCGGTCACTTCCGGCGGGATAATTCTGTTGGAGATAACCATATCCACCGAAATATTGTACAGACTGAGATAGGCATGAGCGCGCAGCGACTCCTTGATAACCATTTTTTCCGGATTGGTCACCAGCCGTACAGAAGTAATGGTATTGTCCGTGAGAATCCTGCCAAGCGCATCGATTTGTTCGTAGAATTCATACGGCACATTCATTAACGCCCTGTCAGGAAGCGAAAACCCTGCAATAGGACGAAAAAGCGGTTCGACGAGCGGCCTGAGATATAGCGCAAACTTCTCCATCGGCCTGTACAGTCTGCGCATATACCAACCACTGACCTCCGGAATACTTAAAAGTCGCAATGCCGTTCCGGTAGGAGCCGAGTCGATGATCAACACATCGTAATTCCCCTCCCTGTGATGTCGAAATACTCTGACAAGCCCGAAAATCTCATCCATCCCGGGAAGAATGGCAAGCTCTTCCGCCTGAACTGCATCAAGCCCTCTTGCCTGCAATACCTGGGTAATATATCGTTTGACCGTCCCCCAGTTCTGTTCAAGCTCCTGAAGCACATCAAGTTCAGCGCCATAAAGATTATCGCATATCTTTACCGCTTCATGGCCCAGAGGCATATCGAAACTGTCGGCAAGCGAATGAGCGGGATCGGTACTCAGGACAAGTGTTTTATAACCAAGTTCTGCACAGCGCAAGCCGGTAGCCGCCGCCATGGATGTTTTTCCGACACCGCCCTTCCCTGTCATGAGAATAAGCCTCATAAGCCCTCCTTGACAATTGAAAACAGGTATGGAACACAATGTCAGTTATAACCGCGCACCCATTACTAATAGTTTACCGGCCCAACTCTTCCAGTGCCTTGATGGAAAGACGGTCGCCGAGGGATGCTGCTTTCTGAAGATCTCCAATCGCCCCGCTGATGTCACCAAGCTGTTTTCTCGCTATGCCGCGATTGTAATATGCTTCGGGATTATCCGGTCTGACCTGGATTAGTCGGGTCATATCCTCAACGGCCCCCTGAAAATCGCCCAATGCGGCTTTTGCATACGCCCTGTTATTATAAGCCTCTACAAGCTCCGCATTGAGAATCAAAGCCTTGTTGTAATCCTGTACGGCTCCATTGAAATCACCGGTGGCAACCCTTGCATTACCCCTGTTGTACCAGGCGGCATCGTACCGCTGATCACGCTCGATAGCAAGGGAAAAATCAATGATCGCGCCTTTCGGATCGCCGCTCATACTCTTTGCAAGACCCCGGTTATTGTATGCCCCGGCAAGGCGGGGATTAAGCGAAATCGAACGGGTATAATCAGCGATTGCCCCTTTAAAATCCTGAAGAGCCGATTTGGCCGTTCCCCGGTTGTTATAGAACTCCGGAACTTCAGGATCCAGAACAATCGCTTTTGAAATATCCTCAACCGCACCTCGAAAATCTCCAAGCGAAGCCCTGGCGAAACCGCGATTATTATGCGCGCCAAGCAACTTCGGGTTAAGCTCGATTGCCCTTGTGTAATCGGCAATCGCTCCCTTGACGTCGCCTCCAAGCGATTTTGCAAGCCCCCTGTTATAATAAGCTCCTGCATTCTCGGTATCGAGAACAATCGCCTTGCTGAATAAGTCAATAGCTTCCCGCACATTTCCTTCCCGCCCCTGCTCGATGCCGAACTCGATATACTCCCCGGCAGTCTGTGCCGCAGCCAACGCTGTATGCAGAAAGAACATTGCCGCTGAAACAATGGATACTCGATGAATAATATTCATAAAAATAAAAACAAATCCCTGATTAAACCCACCATAACCGACCACCTAAAGTAGCAAACCCGAGAGAAAAAGCGCTGATCTTTCTCAGAAAAATAGCCTTTCGGAGGCTCAGAAAGCTACGCTATAAGCGGCTTTAGCGCGAAATTTGCATATTTATGATTTTATTCCCTATATTTGTGGGTATTCAACTAATGGATATTTAGTGAAATTTTATTCAATATACCTGTTCTTACCTGTCGAAGTTGTTTAAGGGACAGTGTTCTAAACCTTAGCATTATGAGACATGAAAAACGTTTCTTTACTTTTTCTCTCTGTGCCGCACTGATCGGTTTAATCTTTTCAGCATGCCAGACCAGCATGCCGCTTTCGAAGTGGTCAAATTTCCCCGAAGTATCTTTTCAATCCATCGCTCAGGCTTCTACCGGATCGGGCAGAGCGAACAACATGTTTCTTGTTTCGGAAGGCAAGGCCTCTTATTACGCGAACCAGTTTCACGGAAGAAAAACAGCTAACGGCGAAACGTTCAACATGAACGAATTTACCGCAGCACACCCATCCCTTCCTTTTGGAACCTGGGTAAGAGTTACCAATCTCAGAAACGGGAAAGATGTCATTGTTCGTATTAACGACCGCGGGCCCTTTATCAAAGGAAGAGTAATCGACCTTTCAGTCGGAGCGGCAAAACAGATCGGCCTCTTCAAATCCGGAACCGCTCAGGTGCGGGTTGAAGCCATCGAAAAAACATCTTCGGAAGTTTATTCCGGATAATCACCCATTCATACTCCTGAACCGGACAAGCTTTTTTCAGCTATGAATTCATAGATGAAAAAAGCGTCCGGATCCGGAAAAACCAGAGCGGGATCATGCTGCAAAAAAACAATATCTGTTCAGCGGCTATCGCGACGTTTCTGATCTTTTTCTCCCGGGCATGCTCTCCATCCGTTTCGGCAGCAGCCGAAACCTTTCTGAAAACGGAACATCTCCCTGTTATGGGGTTTTCAGGTAAAACTGCAGGAGTCGTTACTGAAGGCAAGGCGTCCTATTACGCAGACCGCTTCCACGGACGGAGAACCGCAAGCGGAGAAACCTTCCGTATCCACGATTTCACCGCAGCACACCGAACCCTGCCTTTCGGCACATCGGTTAAAATCACCAATCTCGACAATGGAAAAGAGGTGGTTGTGCGCATCAACGACCGCGGCCCCCATCTTAAAAGCAGAGTCATCGACGTCTCGCCGGCAGCCGCACACATACTTGGCCTTATAGAAAAAGGAACGGTAAACGTTCGAATCGAAGCCTGGAACTGATCGCTATTTTTCTTTCCTGAAAACCATCACCAGCGCGGCTGAACGCTCCGAAATGAACGCTCCTCCGTCGAAACCGCCGTAGCTGCCGACATACGCAAAACCAGCTTGCTCGTGAAGCTGACGGTATTGTTCAGCGGTCTCCGGGTAGAGCGCGAACTCCTCGCTGAAAACGGCAGAATCCCCTTTCATGAGCGAAAACCCGAACCGCACCCGTTCCGGCGATATGCAGCTGTAGCGGCGATGAAACGTAATCGCCCCCCCATCAAGCGCTTTTACCGGAAACAGGTACTCCGCCCGATCGAGCATGGCGTCCCGGTTCACGACCTGAAACACCCAGTACCCATCAGGAGCAAGCAGGGAATGCGCCTTCGCGACGAATCGCTCAAGCTTATCCGGAGAAAGATGTGACAGTACGTTGCCAATGGAGTACATCAACCTGAACGGCCCGGACAGAGTCCCGATATCTGACATATCCATGCAGTGAAACGAGGCATCGGGATAGGATGTCGAGGCCGCTTCGATCATCCGGCTGTCGAGATCGATCCCCATGGCGGCATATCTGTCGAGGGCAAATCTTCCGCAGTAATGGCCCGTACCGCACCCGATATCGAGCACGGCGCCGTCGGCTCGCGCGTATCCCTTAAGGAAATCGTACACATCCTCCCTGAACGGAAAAACCTGCTCGTAATAGGGGGCGAATTCGGAATAGAACGACATGGCGCTGCCGGATAAGATTGATCAGGCCTCTTTTTTTCTGTCTATCCATTTATCAAGGGCAACATGCTCGTATGCGGCGATGCGATCGATGAGCCGGGCGCCATCCGAATCGACAATCAGGCTCCTGTAATGCTCATCCTTGACGAACCGCTGTTCCACCATGAACTCGAGAAAGGAAAACAGGCCAGAATAAAAACCGGCGACATTCAGGAATGCGCAGGGTTTTCGGTGAAAACCCAACTGCGTCCACGTATAGACCTCGAATATCTCCTCAAGGGTGCCGATACCGCCCGGCAGAGCCACAAAAGCGTCCGACAGGTCGGCCATCATCGTCTTCCTCTCGTGCATCGAGGAAACGCAGTGGAGTTCGGTAAGGTTTTTGTGGGCGACCTCTTTTTCCTGAAGTCTTCGGGGTATGACGCCGGTTACTCTCCCGCCTGCATCGAGCGCACCATCAGCGACTGCGCCCATCAATCCCACATTGCCGCCCCCAAAGACGAGTTCGATGCCGCGAAGGGCAAGAAGCCTCCCGAATTGCGTCGCGGCAGCGGCGTATTCAGGAAGAATACCGGGACTTGAGCCACAGTAAACACAAATCGACTTAATGTTCATCTTCTTTTCCGGAATAACCGTTTCTCCCGATTCAGCCGGCCGAAAGCGGCCAAAGAGACCGACAACTATGCAGCTCGCCCTTAGGGATAATCCTGGCGTGTCGGCCGCACGACGACATCGCTGAAATGCACATGCGGCGGCTGCGATACGATCCCGTGAATCGCCCGGGCCACATCCTCTCCGAAGAGCAGCGGACCGAACCGGTCATGAAAGGTATTGACCAGATCGTCGGTATAGCCCGCCACCGACTGAAACCCGCTCACCACGATGCCCGGCTCCACCAGCGAAACACGCACGCCTTTTGGCCCGATTTCGCGCCGGAGCCCTTCGGCAAGCGAATGCACAGCGAATTTCGTAGCGCCATACACCGCGCTGAAGGGCGAAATCTGACGTCCGACAGTTGACCCCACAACGACGATATCCGCTGCTTTTTCGGGAAAGCGCCCATCCTGCATAACCACCATCCTGCGGGCAGCTTTCTGCAGCAGCAGCAGCGCTCCGCTCACGTTAATGTCGAGCACCTCCCGGAACTCCCGAAGATCGGCATCCTTCACCGACCCGCCAAGTCCCCGGCCTGCGTTGGCCACTACGATGTCGGCATCGCTACCGAACCGTTCAAGGGCGTCAGAGAACAACCGGTCGATCACCTCCTCATCGGAGGCATCTCCGGCAACCCCGCAGAATGCCCTGCCGAGCTCGTCTTCAAGTTCGGCCAGTTTTTCCGCATTGCGCCCGGCACCCACGACTCCGTAACCGGAAGCCGCGAACAGGCGCGCCGTCGCCTCTCCGATACCGGAGGAGGCTCCGGTCACGATTGCTATGCGTTGATACGTTACACTCATAATGCTCATGCACCGAATCTATGTTTTCAGTTACCGACTCCATTGCCGAAGGTGCGGAGGCAAGAACTCCGTGGTTCATACGTTACCGCGCACCGTTACAAGAAAAGCATTTCCATGCAGCTGTAATAGCCTGTCCGACAGAAATATTATGACTTTTTTCAGCACTGTTGCCACATGAACCAATAAGGGAGGCCGGCAGAGCGGCAGATGCGGCAGGGAAAAAGGAGCAGATACCGATAAACGGAAGAGAGCCCGCGGTTTCAAGATCAGCGGTAACCTCGAAAAGCGGACTCGCCTCAACGAAGTCATCGCTACTGGCCGGTCCTGACCATTTCGATATCGAGCACGATATCGACCTCATCACCGATCGTCACGCCCCCGGCATCGAGAGCCTTGTTCCAGGTAATCCCGAAATCCTGCCGGTTGATTCTGGTCGTGGCAGTAGTCGCGCGCCTTGTTTTCCCCCAGGCGTCACGGATTTCCTTCGAAAACGGCTCGACATGCAGCACAACCTCTTTTGTTGTTCCATGCATCGTCAGGTTACCGGTAACCTTCAGCTTGCCGTCAGCCATCCGGCTCCACTTCTTCGAAACAAACGTTATGTTCGGGTATCTCGCCGCATCGAAAAAATCTGCACTCCGCAGATGATCGTCCCGCTTCTGCACATTGGTATTGATCGACGAGGCCTCTATGGCCGCAGAAACCTTTGATGCTGTTATGTCGCTATCGCCAAGATCCACGGTTCCGCTGAAACGCGAAAAACTGCCTTTCACATTGGAAACCATCAGGTGCCTGACCGAAAACCCCACGCCTGAATGATCCTGATCGATCGACCAGGTCGAAGCCAATGCAAGTTCCGGCATCATCAGCGCGATACCGAGCGCGCAAATCCTGACAAACCTTTTCATAGTGCTGCACCTTTTGATTATCGAGACTCCTGTTTTTCCGGATGAGATCCGGAAAAGGACTCATCACAGTTAACGATAGTTAATATTCATAAAATCGCAAGGGGACAGAAATAAAAAAAGGAATGGCAATCAGGAACCAAAGGGACAGAAAGGAGCTAAATACCGTTCTTTGGCTTTGAGTGCTCGGCAAGCCGGGCATTGTAAATTCTCTCCCGCAAACCACCGTCCTTAAGATAAGTCTGTTCAGGCTGCTGCAGCTGTGTGTCAAGCAGAAATGTCGTAACCTTGACGAGCCAGATCACAACATTTGCGGAAACTTCAGGATCGGCATGCTCGATTCCCTTGCGGAAGGTCTCATAATCGGCTCCCGGCTGGCCATTCAACTCCCGCATCCGCTTTGTGTAGGGGTGACCCGGCGGCCACTCCAGCAAACCCCTTACCTTCAGAAAATCGCGGTAAGCCTCCAGCAGCTCCTCAAAACTCGCTCTTGCCACATTGATCAGCCTGATCTCCGTCTCCTTCGACGTTCCCGACGCCTGGCTTCCTTCGATGATATTCCGTTTTCCCGAACGTGCCGCCTGCACCATCCGGTCGATGGTACGATCAGGCCTGTGGTAAAACCTGTCGCAGAAATACACGGTAGCATCGTAGACGATCAGCGCCTTCTGGTAAGACAACAGGTTATGATAGCCGCCATGCGGGGAAATGAACGAGCCGGTCATAATAAACAAGTGCTGTTGTATTGAATTCAGTGATGCAACGGAGATAACGTACCTGAATATCTCAACGCTTCTTCCATTGGGGCTTTCCGTCCTGTCCCTTACTTTTTCAAATTTAACTGATTCAGTTGAAGCCGGAAAATCATCATGGTTCGTTAACCCAAAATTGCTTTGCGGCAAGGCTTCTTTATAACGCAACAGACCACCGGGCAACCCGAGTTACTATTCAAAATACGCAATCAAAAGACAAGTAAATCAGAAGTCCCGTCTTTTACTGCAATCTTGCCTGTTGCGTCACAAACACGTATCATAAGATTTTCTGTATCCTTGATCGATTACTGTAACCCTGACGCCCTCACTGAGCATGGACAAAGTCGTCGAGTTCATCAATACCGGATGTTTCCGCGAAGCTCTTGCACGATTATGCCGATTGGCCCGGCAACCTGTTGAGGACGGGCGAACCGCCCTCTGTAACTGGGAACCCATGTTCTCTCCCTCCGATAAGAACGTCCTGCTTGAACTGCTTGAAAAAGACGGCCCTGATGCAATAACGCGTATCAACCATAACAACAACCCGCTGCTTCTGCTTCAGGCCCTTGACGAATACTGTCACCGAATCTATGGACCTGATACTGTCCGACCTGATGACAGAATTATCGACGGGTTCGGGACATCGAAGGTACTCTCGATCTACCCCGGTTTCGGAGGAGGAAAACTGAAACAGCAATTCGGCAATCTCTCCTTCTGGCTGAAACATCACAGGGTCATCCCTCTTGACAATACCCACGGCATTCCGGTAGATGTTTGCGATATTCCTCCCGGCCACAAGGATTGGACAACCTCCCGGTTCGAAAGCGCATTTGTGAAAATAGGTATCGTCCAATTCACCGATAACGTTGAACTTGACATCGATTACACTGACAACAATTTCTTCATCTGTCGAGGTATCAGTGATGGAGAAAAACGGCTCGACTCGGCACTTGATCACATCAGAAATGCAAAAGCCGATGGAGTCCATCTGCTCATCATGCCTGAACTTACCATCACTCCAAACATTCGGGCAACAATCAGCGAACAGATGATGGATCTCGCTCTCAGGGATGGTGAAGATCACGAACTGTCCGTTCCGATTATCGTTCCAGGCAGCTTTCACGAACAATGCAAAAGCAAATGGCGCAACCATGCCGAGGCCATCTGCGGCCTTGACGGCACAACGCTCTTCGGTTCAGACAAACGGGAACGGGTTACCTATAACGGTTGCGGCGAAATGATCGAATCCTCGCCGACGCCGATAACCTGTCTCACCTCGCCTCTCGGACTGATCGGCATGACCATCTGCCGCGATCTGTTCATGGGAAATTCCGCCACAGTCCTGCAATCATTACCCCTCGACTGGCTGTTTGTACCGAGCATGAGCGACAAACTCGGGCCACACAAGGCGACGGCGAAAACTCTTTACGATACGAGGGGAACGATCATTGCTGTCGCGAATCAACAGATGCCCGATGCCGTAGAGTACGACCAGGGATTCGTTCATCATGAAAAATATGATGAGGGTGAAACCGGATTGACCATAATCACCATCAGGCGCACTGATACCTGTCTGAGAATTATGTTATAAACAAACGAGAACTTATTATTTATTAAATAATGTTAAATTGTTTTCAGCAAGAAAACATTAGAACAGTTTAGTGCCATGAATACATTGAGTCTGAACGTCAGCGACCCGGCCATACTCGTCGATAAAGCAAGCCCATCCGAATTGTTTGCCGCAATCCGGGATATCAAAGAGTGGAGTGAAAGGGAACTTAACTCCGTCAACCGTATCATTGCTGTCTGGTCGGCAAGAGCGATAGCGCATCCGAACGATCGTGAAGGCATATCGGAACTGCAACGGCTGATTCATTACACGCTTAACCGGGCCAATTCCGTGGCGACTCTTCCTGCGGAATATCGATACCGGTGGGAGGAGGCGAGCGATATGCTCGAAGCGAGACGACTCAACCTCGCCCACGCCGATCCGAAAGCTCAGATTGACCGTCCCCATGTTCGGGAAATCCTTCTCTACCTGCACCAGGCTGAAAACCGTGAACAACCTCAATCAGGCCTTGCAGAACATCTCGACGTTACCGCCGGACGAGTCACGCAGCTCATAGGCAACCTTGAAGCCAATGGACTCATTACCAAACGAAAGCATGGACGGGACAATCTCCTGAAACTGACAGAAACCGGACAGCAATATGCTGAAGGGTTTGATCGAAAAAACGATACTCGAACAACTCGCGGAGCAAGTTACCTGAGAAAAGCATCATGACACCCTTTACCGTCACCTTCTACAGCTACAAAGGCGGCGTGGGGCGAAGCCTGCTTGCCGCCAATATCGGCGTACTGTGCGCCCGGCGCGGCAAAACGCTGCTCTGGGATCTCGACATCGAAGCGCCGGGGATGCAGAACATTCCAGACCTTGATCCTTCGCGAAAGATTGAAAAAGGCTTTTTTGAGTGGCTGATCGAATGGCAGGATTCAAAAAAAAGCGCAAAAGAAGCCAATTATAACAAGCTGACAAAACTGATCTGCCAGACGCAGACCTCTGAGAAGCTCTTCATTCTACCTGCATTCGGCGAAAAAAAGGACTTCGCCGGACTCTACCAGGAGATTCAGTGGGATAACTTCCTTGTACGTGACCTCGATAGCGGCCTGACTCTTTTCCGCCGTGCTCTTGAAGCATTCGGCGAAGCAGGATTCGAGACCGTGATCCTCGATTCACGCACCGGCATCACCGACATCGGCGGTTTACTTGCCGCTCTTCTGCCCCACGTTACCGTGCTGGTGGGCAACTATGGCCGCCAGAACACAAAGGGTCTGGCACATGTGTGGGAGGCTCTTGAACCGGCAAGCGCGGGCAAGATCAAACCTCGCGCACCTCTGCCAAATCTTGCGCGGATCCTCGTTGCGTCGCCGATTTCGGACAATAACAAATATCGAACGGGCGGTGAAGCTATTTGGGAGAAGGATTTCGGCATGAAAAGATCTGAAGTGGTCACCATACCTTTTGCTGAAAACTTGCAGTTTACTGAAGACCTCTATGCAGCAACTCTTCCCGACAGCCCGGTAGCAACTGCCTACAAAAAACTCGACGAACGGATCGAAGATGTCCGCCAGCAGGTGATCGCTGAAACCGAATCGGCTCGACGGAGCGAAGAGGCGCGCCCTGACCTCATCTCCCGACCTGGGAAAAGCACGCTCGAACAGGGAAAGAGTTTTGAGGATAAGGTGGCCCACCTGCTGCGTCTGCTTGGCTACAGCGTCGAACGGGAACAGCTGATCGACAGCAACCGCATCGATCTGGTTGCACGCAAACGGGCCGACTTCGGGCGTGAAGAACTCTATTTCGTTGAATGCAAGGATCATCAGGCGGTCATCCCAAAAGAAACAATCCAGATATTCAAAACCTGGCTCGACAGCCCGACCGCCCGGCAGATGCAGGCGCGTGGCATGGTGGTGGCTGCAAAAGATTTCAGCCCGGCGGCACGCAGCTACGCAAGAGAACAGAACATCCAGGCGCTCACCTACGATGAACTCGAACGAAACCTGTTCGACTTCTCCCCCTACCTCGCCCGGATACGACAACGGTACGAGGCAAGCCCCATAGCGGCAGCCTATGTCGATCAGTTCCTTGCGCTCGAAAACAAACCTGACGATAAACCGGCACCGATGCTGCCCCACGCACTCGACTGGGTTGCAGGCACCGGAAGCCGTCTCTGGCTGGTGCTCGGCGACTACGGCACCGGAAAAAGCACCCTTGTCGAACGACTCGCCTACGAACTGGCCCGTCAATGCGAAACCGATCCCGAAAGTCCGGTACCAATCACGATCAACCTGCGAAACTTCCCGAACGCCATCTCGCTCGAAAGCCTTATTCGCGAACACCTTGAAGCCGAGCTCCGCACCGTGCTCAACCCGGAAATCGTGCTGCACCTGCTCGAAGCGGGTCGCGTGGTGCTTCTGCTCGACAGTTTCGATGAAATGGGCGTCGCTCAGGCAGGACGAAGCATCGAGGAGCAGTTCCGCCAGCTCGCACGGCCTACCGCAAGCGCCGGACGCACGGCACGAGGAAACAGGATACTGATCTCGTCCCGAAGCCATTTCTTCAAGGATACCAGTAGCGCACGTCGCGCTATTCAGGGAAGTGATAAACTGTTCGAACCGGAGTCCCTGCTCGGTAAAGCCGCACGAGCTTTCGACGCAACCATCGACACCCTGCCGGTTTTCACCAAAGAGCAGATCACCGAATACTTGCACAAACGCCTTGGATCTATCGAAGGCGACAAGGCGGAACGTTTCATCGAGGATTCCTATGGCCTGCCCGAAATCGCCTCGACCCCACAATTGCTCGACATGATCGTAGCCTCGCTGCCCGACCTTGTAAAGCATGGCGACAAGGTAACCACAGCCTCCCTTTACCTCACCTACACCAACAAGTGGCTCAACACCGTCAGGCTGATCCAGGGAGAGGTCAATCCGGATCATATGAGGGAGCTGCTCGAACGCATGGCCTGCGAACTCTGGAGCCGCCCGCGCAACGAAATGCATTATGCCGACCTCGCCGCCCTTTTGCGGAAGGAGCAACTGCTTAACCGGAACATCGACAGCGAGCGGGTCGATCTCGAAATGCGCACCGCCGCCTTCCTCGTCAGGAGCGCCGAGGGGTATTACCGCTTTTCACACAAAAGCTTCCTTGAATTCTTTTTTGCCCGCGCACTCTTACGGGCATTGAAAGAAGATCGCTTTGCCGAACCGCTCGCGTCCGGACGAATCAATGAGGAAGCCACAAATTTCCTGCTTGAACTGGTTGAATCGGAAAAAGAGACCCCGGACAAACTGACTCTTGCCATTCGAACGATTCTTGAAAACCCTTATCAAGAGGTGGCCTCGGAAAATGCCCTGCTCCTTGCGCTTCAAACGGCATCTTACCGGGTCAAGTCAGAATGGGGGGAACACAAGGATTACGGTATCCTGGCACCAGCAAAGCGGCGTTCTGCCCTGCAACAACTGATCCCGCCAAAAGCAAACCTGAACGGCGCTCAACTTCCCGGCACGCGCCTGCTCTCGCTCTCGGCAGACGAAATCAATTTCAGCAAAGCCAATCTGAAAGGCGCTTCACTTTTTGCCGCCGATCTGCATAAAGCCTGTTTTGATGATGCCCTGATGGATGATGCTGAGTTGAACAGTGCAAACCTGCCGCAAGCAAGCCTGCGAAATGTCAGTGCCCTCAGAATTCAGGCTCGCAGCGTCGATCTCAGTAAAGCCGATTGCCGAAACGCTCATTTCGACGGCGCCGATTTGCGGAATTTCGTTGCTGTTAATGCGGATTTTTCAGGTGCAAGTTTAAGATTGACAAGGTTTCATGGAGCAACCCTTGAAAACGCAAAACTATCCGCTGCTGATCTTAATGGCTCCACATGGCCGGCGACAATCGGATTCACCACCAGATCCGGGGCATTTCCGGCCACCCCGAGAATCGCCGGCCTGACATGCCATTCCGGTGGGGTTCGCGCCTGCACTTTCTCGCCTGACGGCAACGCACTGCTCACCGCTGGCGATGACAGCACCGCCCGCCTCTGGGACTCACGATCCGGCAAGGAAATTCGTCGCTTTGAAGGACATTCCGGCTCGATTCGCGCCTGCGCTTTCTCGCCTGACGGCAACGCACTGCTCACCGCTGGCGATGACAGCACCGCCCGCCTCTGGGACTCACGATCCGGCAAGGAAATTCGTCGCTTTGAAGGACATTCCGGCTGGATTCGCGCATGCGCTTTCTCGCCTGACGGCAACGCACTGCTCACCGCTGGCGATGACAGCACCGCGCGCCTCTGGGACTCACGATCCGGCAAGGAAATTCGTCGCTTTGAAGGACATTCCGGCTCGATTCGCGCATGCGCTTTCTCGCCTGACGGCAACGCACTGCTCACCGCTGGCTCTGACAGCACCGCCCGCCTCTGGGACTCACGATCCGGCAAGGAAATTCGTCGCTTTGAAGGACATTCCGGCTGGATTCGCGCATGCGCTTTCTCGCCTGACGGCAACGCACTGCTCACCGCTGGCGATGACAGCACCGCCCGCCTCTGGGACTCACGATCCGGCAAGAAAATTCGTCGTTTTGAAGGACATTCCGGCTGGATTCTCGCATGCGCTTTCTCGCCTGACGGCAACGCACTGCTCATCGCTGGCGATGACAGCACCGCGCGCCTCTGGGACTCTCGATCCGGAAAGGAAATTCGTCGTTTTGAAGGACATTCCGGCATGATTCTCGCATGCGCTTTCTCGCCTGACGGCAACGCACTGCTCACCGCTGGCTCTGACAGCACCGCCCGCCTCTGGGACTCTCGATCCGGAAAGGAAATTCGTCGCTTTGAAGGACATTCCGGCTATATTTACTCATGCGCTTTCTCGCCTGACGGCAACGCACTGCTCACCGCTGGCGATGACAGCACCGCCCGCCTCTGGGACTCACGATCCGGCAAGGAAATTCGTCGTTTTGAAGGACATTCCGGCTGGATTCTCGCATGCGCTTTCTCGCCTGACGGCAACGCACTGCTCACCGCTGGCGATGACAGCACCGCCCGCCTCTGGGACTCTCGATCCGGAAAGGAAATTCGTCGTTTTGAAGGACATTCCGGCTATATTTACTCATGCGCTTTCTCGCCTGACGGCAACGCACTGCTCACCGCTGGCTCTGACAGCACCGCGCGCCTCTGGGACTCACGATCCGGCAACGAAATTCGTCGCTTTGAAGGACATTCCGGCTATATTTACTCATGCGCTTTCTCGCCTGACGGCAACGCACTGCTCACCGCTGGCGATGACAGTACCGCCCGCCTCTGGGACTCTCGATCCGGAAAGGAAATTCGTCGCTTTGAAGGACATTCCGGCTCGATTCGCGCATGCGCTTTCTCGCCTGACGGCAACGCACTGCTCACCGCTGGCGATGACAGCACCGCGCGCCTCTGGGACTCTCGATCCGGAAAGGAAATTCGTCGCTTTGAAGGACATTCCGGCTGGATTAGCGCATGCGCTTTCTCGCCTGACGGCAACGCACTGCTCACCGCTGGCGATGACAGCACCGCGCGCCTCTGGGACTCTCGATCCGGAAAGGAAATTCGTCGCTTTGAAGGACATTCCGGCTGGATTAGCGCATGCGCTTTCTCGCCTGACGGCAACGCACTGCTCACCGCTGACGATAACAGCACCGCGCGCCTCTGGGACTCTCGCTCAGGAAAAGAACCCATTGTAATGACAGCCGCCGGGACATCCTGGCTCTCGTGGTCTCGTATCGACAACCGATGGGACGGAGAGGGTAAATTGACCGATCAGTTGCGTTATGAAGATGATGGAGATATCCCTACCGACGAACCCGGCTGGGTACCGAGAAACTGGATTGCTGCCGACCTGCCGGAGCTGAAAGGATTAACCCCTTTAATGTAAAGACACGTTTCTACTTTCCGATGCAGAAAGTGAATAACAACAAACGAAATAACACCTATCTCATTATTTTAATGCTACATATAGAATTATCAATAAAATGATAAACATCTGATTAATAGCATATTAGCAACAAATTATGAGCAATCAACCTCAAAAAAGAGCAAGCTACAACTGCTTTCAGGAGTGGATTGGTGCAGGTAGTGTAGCAAGTGAATATGATTTGAAAACAAATTCTTAGTTCTATCGAATGTTAGTGATAGATGTTTCGATTTATGACTGCTGTGCTGCGGCATGAAGTACTTTCCTGTCCTACGAAGCATCAAACCCCTGCTTGCATGTAGGTGATGTTATGCCATCGTTGTTCTTTGTCTGTCGTTTTGTTCATGCGATGAGGCAGAAACCAAATGTGCTTGAATGTGCTGTGGGTTTCTATTTTCTTTCACTAGTGTCCGGTTATAAGTCAAATAAATTCAACTGGTTACAGGTATGGGTATCCTTAATCGTGCCGGCAGAGTTCGTAACTAATTGTAAAATATCGACTTTCTCGAACACACTGACACTCAGAATCT
>Ga0209800_10000507_pt1 | contig 59443 bp, 57 predicted proteins | sample Higcelweek8metaG_FD_187174 | JGI IMG/M metagenome (GOLD analysis project Ga0209800, IMG submission 187174) | Freshwater pond sediment microbial communities from the University of Edinburgh, under environmental carbon perturbations - High... | ecosystem: Environmental > Aquatic > Freshwater >...
TCTCGTTTCCTCTTCCCTAAACTCTGTTTTACTGTTTTAGGTCGTTCTTTTGAATTTTCTTTTGTAAGCTTTCGCTTTACTCTTTTAGAATTTTCAGGTTTGTATTACTGTTCAGTTATCAAGGTTCGCACAATATTCATTCCACCATAGGATATCCAACGGAGAAGGAGGGATTTGAACCCTCGCGCCGCTATTAACGACCTACTCCCTTTCCAGGGGAGCCCCTTCAGCCTCTTGGGTACTTCTCCAAAGTGAGCTGAATGCATATTGCGATTGTTTTTATTGAATTAAGAAAGCCTGTAAATTCTGTCGCTTTCTAGCGGAGAGGGTGGGATTCGAACCCACGTGCCCTTGCGGACAAACGGTTTTCAAGACCGCCTCGTTATGACCACTTCGATACCTCTCCGTGCGCACCAGTTCTTGTCAGTGCAAAAGTTATTCTAGCAAAGAAACTGATTGGTGTCAACATCTTTTTCACTTTTTTTTATATTTCTTTTTTCAAGAAATATATCTGCGATTAATAAGTCTTCCGGTGTCGTGATTTTGATATTCGTATAATCCCCTTGAACAAGCTTCACTCGCTTGTTCATAAACTGCTCAATGACCATGGCATCATCCGTAATTTGAACGTCTAATCCATTTTCATTGTTCAGTGATTCCCTTAAATATTGGTATGCTTGAACCAAGTCCTTGTAATAAAAACCCTGTGGCGTTTGAACCTGATATACTCTATTTCGCTGAGGCGTTTGTTGAACAAAGCCTATTTCATCAGCTATTTTGATTGTGTCCTTTGCCATGACGGCCAAAATACAACTCTCGTATTGAACCGTTTCTAGCAACAGTTGATTAATTAGCTCAACGGAAATAAATGGCCTCGCCCCATCATGAACAAGTACAATGTCCGTGTCCACAATGGCCTCAAGAGCTCGCATTACAGAGTCATATCGCTCTTTACCACCAACTACAATTTGAGTCACTTTCTGAATATGATGCATATCAACAATCTCTCTTTTACAATACTCTTGCTCTCCCTCTCCAACCACAAGAATGATTTCATCAACACGACTATTCTCAAACGCTTTTAGCGAATAATACAAAACAGGCTTATCTTTTATCTTCAAAAATTGTTTCGCAATATCCGTTTTCATTCTAGACCCTTTTCCGGCCGCTAATACAATCGCTGTACTTTTCATAGATAATCACCCCGCTTATAACAAATTTGCATTCAACGCTCCCCTAATTTCAAGCTAGGAACTGCATTCAAATTCCAATCTGCAAAATTATGATTTTGATATTCATGAAATGCTGCTGCTCCAATCATAGCAGCGTTGTCCGTACAAAGAATCGGCGGTGGACAATAAAAAGCCATACCTTCTTGTTCACATGCCTTCGAAAAGGCCTTTCGTAGAGATGAATTAGATGCAACACCACCTGCAATAACAAGTTCTTTAAACCCATAGGCTTTTGACGCTTCCATTGCATGCTCAACCAATACATCAACCACTGCCTTTTGAAAAGAGGCTGCAAGATCTTCTTTTTGAAATGTCTCGTTTTTCATTTCGCAAGAATTAATATAGTTCAAGACCGAAGACTTGAGGCCACTAAAACTAAAATCATATTTTGACCCATTCACTTTGGCCTTCGGAAATTTAATCGCATTCTCATCTCCTATTTTTGACAACGCATCAATTTTAGGACCACCTGGATATCCTAGCCCAATTGCTCTTGCAACCTTGTCAAACGCTTCCCCTGCAGCATCATCCCTTGTTTTTCCAAGAATTTCATATGAAGCATAATCCTTCACATGCACTAAATGAGTATGCCCGCCCGAGACAACAAGGCATGCAAAAGGCGGTTTTGGAGTTGAGTCTATGTGCACACTCTGCGCACCCTGTATCTCACTAATATAATTTGCACATATATGTCCTTCAATATGATGCACTCCAATCAATGGCTTTTTCGATGCATAAGCAATTGCTTTTGCATAAGATACACCAACTAGTAGCGCACCCACCAAACCCGGTCCATAAGTTACTGCGATTGCATCCATCTGTGAAAGCTCTAAACCCGCTTCTTCTAAAGACTCTAAAACCACTTGATTGATTTTTTCAATATGTTTTCTAGAGGCAATTTCCGGAACCACCCCTCCATACTCTTTATGCAAATCAATTTGTGACGAAATAATATTTGACATAACAATAGTTCCGTTTTTGACAACGGATGCTGCTGTTTCATCACAGGAACTCTCAATTGCTAGTATCAAAACATCTTTTTGACTCATCTTAATCAACTTTCTAATCTTTTATTTTATTTTGTAGGCTCTACATTCTGCCATCCGTAAATTTTAAAATGGTTCTCTTTGTCTTTTCGAAGCAAGAATTTCAACGTAATGGGGTACATTGACCCTTCTTCTTTAACGGTATAAATACAGTACATTCTCGCCCATTCATAACCATCTTCATAAAACGTTTCAACATCCAAACTAGACGATGGCTTGTATTCAGAGATCACTCTTTTCGCCTCTTTATAGTCCTCAACATCAATTTTTAAAGATGCGACATATTGTTCTTGCGATTGACTTTTCACCAATTCATCATCATAAATTTGTCTGATTTTAACTGCTAACTTCTCTAACTCTTCATCTGAGTATTCACTCGCATAAAAGCACATTGTAATCTCACTAAAATACTTTACAACCTCTCTTGGCGTCTGCGGATAGTCTGACTCCAAGTCGCGCATAAGCACTTTCTCAACATTGTTCAAAATTTTTATATCATCGCTCTTTTTTGGCGTGACCTCCCGATGAGATAAATAGTAATAATATCCCACGACCAACAATGCTAATATGATAATCAAAATAGTGCCCTTTGATCCTTTAAATCGTTTCATAAAGAACTCCTAACTTAGTAGATTATGATTCACTCTTTATCAAAATCAAGTTCTATTGTTTGCCCATCTTTTGCAGCAATAACATTGTCAAAAATTCCCTTTACCTGCTTAACATATGATTCTGGCCAGGTTAAGGACGGGCTAAAATGTGTCAACCATAATTCTTTTGCCTTTGCTTCACTTGCTAGCTGTGCTGCCTCTGGGAACGTCATATGCTTGTTCTTTTTTGCTTTTTCAAACTTCTCCACTTCGGCATACATTCCTTCGCAAACGAATAAATCTGCTTCTTTGGCAAATTCAGCAATAATCTGTACTGGTCTTGAATCCGTACAATAAGTCACTTTCAACCCTTTGCGTGGTAGCCCAAGCACTTGGTCACTTGTATAAACAACATCTTCAACAACCACATCTTCACCATTTTGAAGTTTATTCCAATAGCGAACATCAATCCCTAATTCTTTCGCTTTTTCTACCAAGAATTTGCCTTTTCTTTCAACAACGAGATTGTACCCATAGCAAACCACATTATGCGATACCCTAAATGCCTCGATTTTAAAACCATCCATTTCAATTGTATGATTTATCTCAGAAAGTTCAATAAACTGTATTTCAAACGGTAACTCTGGAGCAATTACACGCAGCGACTGCACAACACGTTCAAGCCCTTTTGGCCCAATCATAACAAGTGGCTCTTTACGATCCGCATTGCCCATCGTTAAGAGCATACCCGGTAACCCACTAATATGATCCGCATGAAAATGAGTAAAACAAATAACACCAATTGGATTGGGACTCCATCCCTTTTCCTTCATGGCAATTTGCGTACCCTCCCCACAATCTATTAAAACGCTCACACCATTATAACGAAGCATGAGCGAAGTTAAGTATCTGTATGGCAGGGGCATCATACCGCCCGTTCCCAATAAACATACATCTATCATAATTCTTATACCTCAAATCTCTTCCACATAATCATAGCATCTTCTGTTGGATTAATATAATAGTTTTTTCTGACACCTTCACAGATGAAGCCATGTTTTTCATATAACGAAACTGCTCCTTGATTGCTTTTTCGAACTTCGAGAGTAATTGCATGAATTGCCCTTCGTCTCATCATTTCAAATACAGCTTGCAACAAATCAGATGCAATTCCCCTGTTGCGATACCCCTGATCTGTAGCAAGATTGGTTATTTCACATTCTTCACCACAAAAGTGTATTCCGCAATAACCCATGACCTGTTCACCAGATTTAGCAACAAAAAAAGTGTACTCACTCATGGTATTTGATCGCATTAGACAATCATAGGACCAAGGCATGGAGAAACATTCACGCTCTAAGTTTGCCACACCTAAAACATCTTCCTCAGTCATACAACCAATAGTATATTCTATCATTTTACATTAACCTTTTCCAGCTTTTCTCGTTCTGCTTGTGACAGGCGTAAATATTCTGGCTCATGACTATCGGCATCTACTGTCTTGCCTTGTTCAAAATATTCAATCGCCAAAGTTCCAATTGCCGCAGCGTTTTGTCGATTACAATGAGCTGGGGCAAATTCATATGGAACAACCATGGATTCATCAATAAATTGCTTGTGTACACTCACACCATCTCCAAGAAAAACAACGTGTTCAAGTCGCTTATTCAAAATATGAATCATTTCCTCCATAGACATTGGGACTTGATCCATGACCGTTTCAAACTGGTAGCGATCCGCCTTTCTAACAAACCGATATAGCCCCGTGTAAACCTGACCTCTTCGAGCGTCCATAATCGGGCAAATAAGACCCTCTACCCCAAATAGTTGATACGCCAACCCCTCAACTGTTTTGATCTCTACAATTGGTTTTCCAAGCGCCATAGCCAAACCTTTTGTTGTTGCACTTCCAATGCGAAGTCCTGTGAATGACCCTGGACCCTTTGCAATAGCAATTGCGTCAATGTCATTTAAATCTAATTCAATCATTTTACAAATTTCATCCAACATCGGTAACAATGTCTGTGAATGCGTTTTCTTGTGTTCAATTTTGTAACTTGCAAGTAACGTATCTTCTGTAACAACCGCTACACTTGCAGTCAGTCCAGATGTGTCCAAAGCAAGAATCTTCATCTATTTCACCACTATTTTGCGATATGCAAATCCTTTTTCCAAATCTTTTTCTATGGTTATCCACTTTGTATCTTTTGGCATAATTTCCTCAATTAGATTGGCCCACTCAACTAAGCAGACCCCTTCTCCGTAAAAGCAATCCTCATATCCAATTTCATCCATCTCCTCAATGTCTCCAATTCGATAAACATCAAAATGATAGAATGGCATTTTCCCATCTAAATATTGCGAGACAATCGTAAAAGTAGGACTTACAATATCCTCCCTAATCTCTAAACCCGCAGCAAATCCTTTTGAAAATACCGTTTTGCCGGTTCCTAAATCTCCCAAAAGCGCATATATATCTCCTGGTTTAGCTTTTTCACCAATTTTTTTGCCTATGTCAAATGTATCTAATTCATCGTAACTTTCTAAAATCATTTGTCACCTCTATTGCCTTATTCGAATTTTATTCGGTTTCAAATTAGATGTCATCATAATAAATAATTGAGCAAATTTCACTCCCAGATTCTTTCTAGGAACCACAATTTGTTTCCCATTTTCTAAATAAATCAAAACGCTTCGGCTTGTAGAAACCACTTTTTTTACAAGTTCCCAAGAATAGTCTGACTTTGCACCCTTCTCAGAAATCACAATTCCCTGTTCGCGGCATTCAAATATATAGTGAACCTCTTTTGAATGATTCAATTGGTTTCCTGCTTTCCAATATACATATACCGGTAATGCAACTATTATAACAATCCCCAAAACAGCAAACAGTATTGAACGATTATTTAAATAACCTGCTAATAACAACAATCCCAAGAGGGTTGTTAGTATACCCACAACGCCGTTGTAATGCTTATGTAGCAGTGCATCATACAACTCTCTTTTCTTAAGAACACATTCTACTTCTAAATGATCCATGCTAATCTCCATTTATATTTTCTCTTACCATTATACAAGTTTCTATACAAAGTGCAAGGGAAACGGCATGCCGCTTCCCTTGCAAATTTTAGCCTATTCTATTCTTTACTCATGTCTCAACGCCTCAATCGGACTTAATTTAGCAGCCCTTTTTGCGGGATAAATTCCAAAAAACAGTCCGACTATGGATGAAAACAGAGAAGCTCCCAAAACTGTAACAATTGTTACTTTTGCAGTAAATCCTGCAATTACACCAATGATGATTGCTCCAAAAGCACCCAGTCCAATTCCGATTATTCCACCAATCAAAGTGATAATGGCAGATTCCGATAAAAACTGGAGCATAATGGAACCAGTTCTTGCTCCCAATGCTTTACGAATTCCAATTTCTCTCGTTCGTTCTGTAACCGAAACCAACATGATATTCATAACTCCGATTCCACCTACAAAGAGTGAAATTGCTGCTACAAGTACGACAAATAGTGTCACAGTACCTAATACGGTATTGATTTGAGTCATATAATCATTGAAATTCTCAATTTGGATGACTCCATCCCCTCTCACATCATATCGGTTTTCGAGAAATCGGATACTAGCCTTTGCTACTTCAGATGAGTACTCCGCGCCTTCACTAATAATATAGACACCATCAAATTCCTCAACATACCACCCCGCACATACCCCAAGTGTTGTAATTGGCATCTCAAATTCCACTGAAGAATTTCCACCCATCATTGTCATCAGCTTTGAATTACTGTCTTTTCGAATTCCAATTACTGTTAAATCAAAGGAGCTGTTTTGGAAATTCACCTCAAAGGTCTTTCCAATTACATCTGTTGTTCCAAAAAGTGCAATTGCTCCACTTTCTCGCAAAATACAAACTCTCGATCCTCTATCAACATCAGACGCAGAAAAATAGTGCCCTGAAACCAAGTCTTCCTTAACCGCAAACTCTAACGCCTCTGTTCCTGCAGTCATTCTTCCATCAAAATCACCTTTAGGTCCATATACCGTGCTTATCCCACCCCATTGTGGCGTAACACCTTTTACGTGGGGAACTTTATCCTGAATTGCTTCAAAGTCTTCAAGCGTAAAAGAAATTGCTGGGTGTTCTTCTGTTACCATTGAATAAATATAAAGTTGTCCTCCAGCCATATCATCTAATTCACCACTGATCTCACTTGATATTCCTTGACCAATGGAAATAATCATGATAACCGATGAAATTCCAATAATAATACCCAACATTGTAAGAAAAGATCTTGCTTTATTGTTTCGAATGTTCATGAGGGCCATTTTTACATATTCTAATACCTGAGCCATGATCTTCCTCCTACTCTACTAGCATTGGTGATACACTCATACCCTCTGTTATATTAGATGTTACTTCTGCAATAATTTGATCTTTATCTTGCAATCCCTTTTTGATTTCAATAAATGTGTCTGAAGATATTCCAACTTCCACTTCTTGACGAACCACCTTCTTATCTTTCACCAAATAGCAAAATACTCCATCATTGTCATAATTTACACATTCAACAGGAATTAAGTAAACATCTTTTGCTGTCGCAGTCGTCAAATGAACTTTTGCTTCAATCCCTAGGAATACATTTTCATCCGGTTCACTGATATGAATATCCGCCGATACCATCGTTGCACCTGCTTGATTTGCTTTTGCTAAACGATTGATTTTAGTCACTTCACCAGCATATGTTTTCCCATTAATAACAACTTCGGCTACTTGACCTGTTTTCACTTTTTCCAAATCATATTTCGAAAGTTCAATGACCACTTTTACCTTTTTATCGTTCTGAATGGTAAATAACGGGCTCCCCTTTGTAACCATCTGACCTTCAACCGCATCCACGCTAGTGATAATTCCATCAAAATCAGTCACAACACCTTTTTTTGCAATTTCCAAATCTTTACCAATTTGTTCTTTGGACAATTGATTGATTTTTGACTGCACATTCTGCTGTTCTTTCTGAAGCGATAAAGTTGCATCAACTTTCTTGCCCACTTCATACTCTTTCTGAAGTGCTTTGTATTCTGTAAGATCATTTCTACATACATCAACTGCATTTTGAAGTGCCGCAACATCATAGTTTGCAAGTTGCTTTTCCACCTCTTTAAGTTCCGCTTGTTTCTTGGCTAATTCCGTCTTATATACAGTGCTGTCCGGTGTCGTTTCTAATTTTACTTTTAGTTCTAAAATTGCAGCATCTAAAGCGGCTTTTTTAGATACGAATTCATTTGCCTTTAACAACTGATCTTGCGCCTGTTGAAGACAAGCATTGTAATGATTCACGTATTTCGTCGCATCATCATAATTCTTAATCGATTTTGCAGCCTCACCCAATGTCTCATCGATTTGCTTTGTAGCAACCTTAACCGTTAAGTCCGTAGCCTTCGCTTGCAAATCGTCCTGCTCTGCTGCTAACTCAAGATCACTCACATTGAACGTTACAACGTTTGTATTTGCCTTAATAGCATCACCAACTTGAACTTCTATCGTCTCAATTTCTGCTCCAGTCTCAGCAAAATATGTTTTACTCTCTTCACTCGCAACCATTCCCGAGACATCGATTACTTCTTCTACAGTACCCTTTGTCACTTCTTTGACCGAAACAGGAATACCCGTTTTGGATGCAACTTGATTGGCAAGTACACTTAATCCAATAATGAGAAGGAGAATAACAACTACTACAATCGGAATAACAATCTTTAAGTTTGGCTTTTTCTTACTTCTTGCCGGTACACTTCCTACTTGTGCCACAATTTCTTTCTCTGAATGATCATTTGCTTGCTTATTCTTCTTCGAAAACATTCTCATAGTCCCTCTCAATCTTTCCATCTATAATTCGTATTACGCGCTTTGCCTGTGCCGCAATTTCATTATCATGAGTAATTAAAATAATGGTTCTTCCTTCCTTATGCAGACCCTTTAAAATTTTGATAATTTCTTTACTAGAAGAAGAATCTAAATTTCCGGTCGGCTCATCTGCCAAAACAACCGGTGGTGCCTGTGCAATCGCCCTTGCAATTGCAACTCTTTGCTGTTGCCCACCAGACATTTCAGAAGGCTTATGCGACATTCTATTTTCCAGTCCAACTTTTCTAAGTGCATCTAGTGCTAAATGATGTCGCTCTTTCTTTCCAACGCCCCTATAAATCAAAGGCAATTCAACATTCTCGAAAGCAGTTAACCCAGCTATCAAATTAAATCCTTGGAAAATAAATCCAATTTCTAAATTTCGAATATCCGAAAGTTCATTGTCACTAAGATGGGAAACGTCTGATCCATTTAAAATATATGTTCCACTCGATGGGACATCTAAACATCCCAATACATTCATGAGCGTTGATTTTCCAGAACCTGATTGACCAATAATAGCCACAAACTCGCCGCGGCTAATCGTCAAGTCAATGCCATCCAGTGCTCGAACTTCGTTCTCTCCTGGGTTATAAATTTTACTTACTTGTTTGATTTCAATTAATTCACTCATTTTACACCTGCCTAACCAAATTCCACCTTATTAAAACCGCCACTCTGTATCATTCATTTAGTACAATAATACAATGCGGCAGTTTTGTCAATAGAATCCCCCTGAATAAATTATTAATTATTTCTTATGAAATCACTCAAACTTCATCGTCAGCTGAATCCTTTTTTTCGCAGTATCCACGCTCATAATTTTAACAGACACTACATCTCCCACGCTAACGGCCTCTAATGGATGTTTAATAAACCGATTGGTCAATTGTGAAATATGAACCAGTCCGTCTTGGTGCACTCCGATATCTACAAACGCACCAAAATCAATGACATTTCTGACCGTTCCTTTTAGGATCATTCCCTCTTTTAAATCTTCTAGTTCAAGTATATCGTTTCGCAAGATTGGTGCTGGCATATCTGATCTTGGATCTCGAGCCGGTTTTTCAATTTCATTCAAAATATCCGACAAGGTTATCTCCCCAACACCCAAGTCTCTTGCGAGGGCTTTTTTATCAATTGATTTCAGGAGATTTTCTTTCCCAGACTGATGCTTTCTTATATCCTGAACAGATAATCCCAAATGCTCAAGCAATTTTTTAGCCACATCATAAGATTCCGGATGAACACTCGTCTCATCTAGTGGATTGTCACCACCAATAATACGCATAAATCCAGCACATTGCTCATACGCTTTTGGACCTAATTTGGGAACCTTTAAAAGTTGTGAGCGCTTTTTAAAACTACCGTTTTCTTCTCTATACTCAACTATATTATTAGCAATCGTCTTCGATACTCCCGAAATATATTCCAGCAAGGAAGCCGATGCTGTATTCACATCTACACCAACTTTATTTACACAATCCTCAACCACACCACTCAATGCTTCCGTCAGTCTTTTCTGATTCATATCATGTTGATACTGACCTACTCCAATGGATTTTGGATCAATTTTAACCAATTCTGCTAATGGGTCTTGAAGTCTCCTAGCAATGGAAGCTGCACTTCTTTGTCCAACATCAAAATTAGGAAATTCTGCTGTTGCAAGTTTTGATGCAGAATAAACAGAAGCTCCTGCTTCATTCACAATTACATATGCTATATCAGACTTTATCTCTTTCATAAAATCAACGATGATTTGCTCGGATTCTCTAGACGCCGTTCCATTTCCCAAAGAAATGAGTGAAACATGATACTTATCAATCAATCTCTTTAATTCTCGTTTCGCATCCTCAACCTTATTCTGAGGCATCGTCGGGTAAATTACTTTTGTATCCAGTACTTTTCCCGTTTCATCTACCACTGCAAGTTTACAACCAGTTCGAAATGCCGGATCCCAGCCCAATACTACCTTACCTTTAATTGGTGGCTGCATTAAAAGCTGCACTAAGTTTTTCCCAAACACTGAGATTGCACCTTCTTGGGCTTTCTCAGTCAGTTCGCTTCGGATTTCTCGTTCTATTGCTGGCGCAATTAATCGCTGATAACTATCTTCTACTACTTCAAGCAACACTGGTTCACAAAAAGAGTTCTTTTTGATAATTACTTTTTTTTGCAGGAATTGAATCACTTTTTCAATTGGTGCTTCTATTTTAACGTTTAAAATCTTCTCATTTTCTCCACGATTAAGAGCTAGCACTCTATGTCCTGCAACCTTCTTAATTGGTTCAGAAAAGGAATAATACATTTCGTATACACTTGATACCTTTTCGTCTTTCGCCGCCGACACGAGCAGACCTTCATTGGTAGTAATTGTACGAATGTAGATTCGGTAGTCCGCTTCATCCGAAATGGATTCTGCAAGGATATCTTTTGCTCCCTGTATCGCCTCTGACACAGAGTTCACTTCCAACTCTTCATTTACAAATTCCTGTGCCACTTTTGTTATCTCACACTCTAATTCCTGCAACATAATTAAGTCAGCCAATGGTTGCAATCCCTTTTCTTTTGCAACCGATGCCCTCGTCTTGCGTTTTGGCTTGTAGGGTCTATACAAATCTTCAAGCAATACCATCGTTTGTGCATTAATGATTTTATCTTTTAATTCCTGCGTTAATTTTCCCTGCTCTTCAATACTTGCAAGAACGGTGTTCTTTCGTTCCTCTAAATTACGCAGATAATTTAGTCGATCATACAAATCTCTCAAAACCTCATCATTGAGAGAACCCGTTGCCTCTTTTCGATATCTAGAAATAAAAGGAATTGTGTTCCCTTCATCAATCAACTTGATTGCAGCTTCAATCTGCCACTTATCAACCTTTAGTTCTTCCCGTAATACTGCTGTAATATCCATAATTTACTGTACTTAATAATAAGCCCTTTCTGTTCAAATTGTTAGCGAATTTCATTTAATAAATAATAGAGTGGAGAATTCCAATAAATCGTAATTTCGTTGCATGAATAACTTTGTTCATGATCCACGTAACAAACTGCTGGCGCCTTTCCTTTCAGCACAGACTGTGCATATGGATCTTCTAAGTTTGCATTTGGTCCACCAACCAACATTCCCGGCATTGTCTTTTTCAAGAATTGAGAAGGTCTGTGATGCGTTGATTTTGGAGACATACTTCCGTATCCAGTCACAAAACAATACCCATTTGCATTACTTCCCAACAGGTAGTTTAGCTGCTTTTGTGCCTCTGCACGGTACACTTTATTATTGAATACTTTATCCGCTAATAACAAAGTCATACCATTATTAGCAATTATCATATTGCTTCCCCATCCATAATTGTCTGGAACTGAAGATCCAAAAATGTCTTGATTAGATATCTCACTGATTCTATTTGCCTCGCTCTCAAGTAATTTCTTATTCTTTTCATAATACTTTGCATCCAAATCCTTTGTTGTTAGGCATGCATATATTCCATACGTTCCCACACCGTCCCATCCAAGTCCTTTTGCGACTGTATTTGGATCAATTTTATAAAGCATTGTACTGTATTTTTTATCCAAGGTTGTTTTGTAAAGTTCCGATAGTGCCCAAAAACGCTCATCTAAATCATTTGAATCGCCGTATTCTCCAGTAACAATTCCCTGTGGATTTTTAAATCCTCCATTACTGGAATTTGCTTCCAAGTATTGCATTGCTTTTTGAGAAGCTGACAAACATGTTGCTGCATAATTCGCATCATAATCCCTGTATAGTCTACCTGCCATCGCCATCACCGCTGCAAAATCCGCCGTAGCACAAGTGGAAACAGGAGAAACAACTAATTCCTCTTTCTCATCCTGTGGAAGAATAACTCCCGGAAAATTATTGCATGTTACTTTATGGTAAACCCCACCAGATGTATTCTGCATTTTAAGCATCCAGTCCAATTCCACTTTCGCTTCATCCAGTAAATCCGCTTTCTTATTATTGCTTTCCAAAATGCCAGTATTGTCTCCAAATGCCTTCGGATTCGATTCATAGGCTAGTAGTAAATCAGCCACCGCTTTTGCTCCAGGAACAACATAGCGCCCATAATCTCCTGCATCATGCCATCCACCACTAACATCTATTTTGTCCTTTGTGTTGTAAATAACTGCCATTGTATTATGACATGCTGGATGTGCAAAATCATTTGCCGTTTCACTACCAAGTTCTATTCCACATCTTTGCAGGTAAAACATTCTAAATACATCTTGTCGAATGCCATCATAAACCTGTTTTTCGACTATAATAGGATATTTCTCATTTTCAACAACGAGTTCATAATTTCCCGGATTTGAAATCTGCGTGAACACCACTTCACTAAATTTCATATTGGAACCAGTATGCATCTTTGCATCCGGAACAGTTCCCTCAAGAACAACTTCCTGCGTCTTAGAATCGATAATCTGATATTTTTTGGAAGCCAATTCTTCTTTTAGTACAATTTTCTTATATGCAGTTGGTAAGTATCCCAACTGGTTTCCATACATTTTCATGTTGCTTACCTCATTATCTGCCGAAACTTTATTCGAATTATCAATTAACACCAATTTAATATTATCAATTGTCACAGTGTGAGCCGTCGTTTGCTCGCTACCACCACGATTTCCCATGTTAAAACAAAGTCTTGGAGCCGGATCAGTCGCCTCACTCATAGTAAACTCCTGTTCAAAATGAAGCATTTCTGGTGCAATCGAAATCACTTGCGACACATACGGATGATAATCTCCACCATTAATTTGAATTCTAAACTCTACATCTCTTTGAATATCAGAAGAAATATCAAACTCCATTTTGTACTTGCATCCTTCTTCTAGTCCAAATCCATCCAAAAAAGCCTGCACTCCATAATCAACCTCTCCAACTCGATTGATTACCGTTTCAAGTTCCCCCTTATCATTCACTTGCAAAAATCCATCTCCACCTTCAAGATAGGTTAGAAATCCTCCAATTCCTGCCGAAAAATCTCCATTAGGAATTAGATTTTCTCCCGTTAATTCCTGTGTCTTTTCTTCCGTATTTTGTTCTTCTACTTCCGATTCCTGAATTGGCTCATTTTCTACTTGATTAGTGGAAATTGAATTGTCACTCACCATCGGCTCCTTTACGGCCGTATTTTTACATCCTGCAAATATGGTCATACTGATTACAAGTAGTCCGACTAAATATTGTTTTTTCATCATCCCATAACTCCTACTATTATTTTATTAACATCCTATTTCAACTTTTTTGAACTCACTTTTCTATTATATAGAAGTTCATTGCATTCTTCAATTAGAGTTCACTTTATTTACCAAAAACACGGAAATATTTGTATGTTTTTTCAAAATGTGGTATTATTATATTAATAATACCCTTTAACAATCCTTAAATAATAAGGAAGTGATTTTATGATAGGTCCAATATCAAATACCCCCCCATATATGCCTGTTTCCATTTCTCCTGATAAAAGCGCTTCTGCGCAGTCCAGTAGAAAAGTGGAACCAACCGAGTGCCAAACCTGTAAAAGCAGAAAATATCAGGATGGCTCAAATGAGATGGTTTCTTTTAAGGCAGCAACTCACATTTCACCTGGTTCTTCAGCTGCAAAAGTTATGGCGCACGAGCAGGAACATGTCGCAAATGCCTACAAAAAAGCAGATGAACTTGGCGGAAAAGTAATCCAAGCAAGCGTTCAATTGAAAACAGCGATTTGTCCCGAATGCGGAAGAAGTTATGTTGCTGGAGGATTAACAACCACTCAGATTAAATATCCAAACACCAATAACCCCTATCAGCAAAACAAACAAAAAAGTGATTCACTTTCCACAAGTGGTATGAATATTGATTTACAAACATAAAAGCTAGCGACGCGATGATTCCTGTCACTAGCTTTTATGTTTTTCTATTCCATAATTTATATTATTCTAACAATACTCTATTTTGCCTCAAGGCTTTTCCACTTTAAGTATCCGTTCATAAATGAATCAATGTTTCCGTCTAAAACAGAATCTGCATTTCCATTTTCAACATTTGTTCTATGATCTTTTACTAAGGTATACGGTTGCAATACATAGGAACGAATCTGATTACCCCACCCAATTTCTGAAACATCTCCTCTGATATCGGATAACTTTTCTTCGTTTTCTTCCTTTTTAAGCATGAATAACTTTGCCTTTAGCATTTTCATTGCCTTATCTTTATTTGAATGCTGGCTTCGTTCATTCTGACATTGCACAACAATTCCCGTTGGAATATGGGTAATACGAATTGCGGAAGACGTTTTATTAATATGCTGTCCTCCAGCTCCAGAACTTCGGTAAGTATCAATTCTCAAGTCATCCTGGTTGATATCAACTTCTAGATCTTCTTCAATATCAGGCATTACATCCAAAGATACAAATGAAGTCTGTCTCTTTCCCTGTGCATTGAATGGCGAAATACGAACCAGACGGTGCACGCCCTTTTCGGATTTCAGATAGCCATATGCGTTCAATCCATTTACCTGAAACGTAATTGATTTGATTCCCGCCTCATCTCCATCAAGGAAATCTAAGACATCTATATCAAAACCATGCTTTTCAGACCATTTCATATACATTCTATAAAGCATTGAAGCCCAATCACAACTTTCAGTTCCTCCAGCTCCAGCATTTAACTTCAAAATTGCCGAACAGGAATCGAATTCACCTGATAAAAGTGTCTGCGTACGCATAATATCAAAAGCATCTTCAAAACTGGAGAACTCATTTACAGCCTCCTGACATATTTCTTCATCAGACTCTTCGAGTGCCATTACCATCAAGGTTTCAATATCATCATATGTTGTTGCCAATTCATTAAATGTACTTATAATGGTCTTTAAGTTTTTTGTTTCTTTTGAAAGATTTTGAGCTCTTGTGGAATCATTCCAAAAATCAGGAGCTTCCATTTCTCGTTCTAATTCTTCAACCCGTTTAATCTTATTAGACAAGTCAAAGTGAATCCCTCAGTTCCGCTAATGGTGCCTTATATGCTACTAACTTTTGTTTCAATTGGTCAATAATAACCACGCGATCACCACCTATCTTTTTCCACAACATTGTTTATACTTTTTGCCACTACCACATGGACATGGATCATTTGGATAAACCTTAACTTCTTCCCTTTTGGTAGGAGCTTTCGGTCCCGAATCATCTTTGTTTGTTCCAGTCACTTTTGCAACTTGCTCACGCTCAACTTTTTGTTCGACCTTAACATTGAACAACAATCGAAGCGTATCTTCACGAACATTGTCAATCATTGAATCAAACATCTCATACCCACTCATCTTATACTCTACTAGTGGATCTCTTTGTCCATATGCCTGTAACCCAACTCCTTGACGCAGTTGATCCATATCATCAATATGATCCATCCACTTTCGGTCAATCACGCGCAACAAAATAACTCGCTCAATTTCACGAATTGCTTCTGGCTCAGGAAATTCAGCTTCTTTACTTTCATAAAGTTTAACTGCTTGTTCCTTCAGATAGTGTTTAAAACTATCTTTCTTTTTATCAACAACATCAGCACGTGAGATATGTGCAATCGGAATGACTGGCAAAAGAAGTTGATTTAGCTCATGCAAATCCCATTCAGCAGTATTTCCAACATCTCCAATACACAAATCAACTGTACTTTCCACAAACTCTGAAATCATTTTATAGATTACATCACGCATGCTTTCGCCATCAAGAACTCTTCTGCGCTCTGTATAAATAATTTCTCGTTGTTCATTCATAACTTGATCATACTCTAATAGGTTCTTACGGATTCCGTAGTTATTTCCTTCGATTTTTTTCTGAGCATTCTCGATTGTTTTACTCAAAATTTTATGCTGAATTTCCTGATCTTCCGGAATCCCAATTGTATTAAACATACTAACCAATCGATCAGAAGCAAACAGACGCATTAAATCATCTTCTAATGAAATAAAGAATTTTGATTCTCCCACATCTCCTTGACGACCAGCACGTCCTCTGAGCTGATTGTCGATACGCCTTGATTCATGGCGCTCGGTACCAATGATTTTGAGACCACCACACTCTAGTGACTTTTCATCCAGCTTAATATCCGTACCACGTCCAGCCATATTGGTTGCTATTGTAACCGAACCATGAATTCCAGCATCCGCAACGATTTCTGCTTCCATTTCATGAAATTTCGCATTTAATACTTTATGTTGAATACCAATTTTAGTCAATGCGCGGCTGATTTCTTCGGACGACTCAATCGTAATCGTACCAACCAAAACCGGTTGCCCCGTTTCATTTGATTTAACTACTTCTCGAATTACAGCATTTAATTTTTCACGCTTTGTTTTATAAACAGAATCTTCGTAGTCAAGTCTAGCCACTGGTTTGTTCGTTGGGATCTCAACTACATCCATCCCATAAATATCACGAAACTCTTTTTCTTCAGTAAGTGCTGTTCCTGTCATACCCGATTTCTTAGCAAATTTATTGAAAAAGTTTTGGAATGTGATTGTCGCAAGTGTTTTGCTTTCCCTCTTTACTTTTACTCGTTCCTTGGCTTCAATAGCCTGATGTAACCCATCCGAGTATCTTCGTCCTGGCATAATACGACCTGTAAATTCATCAACAATCATTACCGCATCATCTTTAACAACATAATCTTGATCTTTAAACATTAGATTGTGTGCTCTTAATGCAAGTATAATATTATGCTGTATCTCTAGATTCTCAGGGTCAGCCAAGTTCGTAATTCCAAAGAAACGCTCTACTTTATGAATTCCTTCCGTCGTCAAGTTAACAATTTTATCCTTTTCGTTAACGATAAAATCCCCATTTTCTTCTTGCTCAACGCCCATCATAACATCTAGTTTAGACATTTCTGCAACATCATCACCACGCTTTAACTGCCTAGCAACAATATCGCAAGCTTCATACATCTTTGTGGATTTACCACTTTGTCCTGAAATGATAAGAGGTGTTCTTGCTTCATCGACTAAAACAGAGTCAACCTCGTCAATAACTGCGTAATTTAAATCCCTAAGGACAAGTTGTTCCTTATAGATAACCATATTGTCCCTAAGATAATCAAACCCAAGCTCATTGTTTGTTACATAAGTAATATCACATTTATAAGCGTCTCGACGTTCGTCGTTCTTCTTACTATTTAAAACCACACCAACACTAAGCCCTAAAAATTCATGTACTTTTCCCATCCACTCTGAATCACGATGAGCTAAATAGTCATTCACCGTAACAATATGAACACCTTTTCCTTCCAGTGCATTTAAATATGCTGGGAGTGTAGAAACCAAAGTTTTTCCCTCACCTGTTCGCATCTCCGCGATTCTTCCCTGATGCAGAATAATACCACCCATTAACTGAACTCGATAGTGCTCCATATTCAACACACGTTTTGCAGCTTCTCGAACTGTCGCAAATGCTTCCGGCAAAAGATCATCAAGAGTTTCTCCCTCTTGCAAACGTTGCTTAAACTTCTTCGTTTGATCTTTCAATTGATCATCTGTCATAGCTCTCATAGAATCATGAAAAGCCTCTATTTTGTCTACAATTGATAGAATTCTTTTGATTTCACGTTCACTGTGGGTTCCAAATACTTTATTAATCAGACTCATTTTATCTCCTATTATTATGCTACTCATTCTTTATTTTTGATAACTAATCTAGTTTCAAAAAGCCTAAAGAACATTGTAGCAGATTTTTCCCCACTATTCAACTATTGTGATTTTAAGAAAAATTAAAAATTTACCAATTTTTATCTAAAGATTTTCTAAAAAACTAACATTAATTTGCATTGACCTTTACATATGGAAGTGTTATTATTTTAACGATATTGAAAATCAGAGAAAAATGACAAAGAGGTGCCCCTATGAAAAATGGTTTTGATGGTTTAATTTCCAGAGTGAGCACTGCTTCTTTAAAAAAAGTTGCTGTCGCTGTTGCACAGGATGAACCTATTTTAGAAGCAGTTGTAGCTGCAAAAGAACGCGGAATTGCAGATGCAATATTAGTTGGTGACAAAGAAAAGATTACCGAAATTGCACTTAACTTAAATCTCGATATTAGTAGCTTTGAAATAATCGATGAGAAAGACACTTACACAGCTGCATTAAAAGCTGTTGCCTTAGTCCATAACAAACAAGCAGATATGTATATGAAAGGCCTTATTGATACAAAATCTTTCTTAAAAAGCATTTTGGACAAAGAGGTTGGACTTCGCACCGGGAAACCATTATCCCATGTAGCAGTCTTTGAAATCGAAGGAATCGAACAATTACTCTTCTTAGCAGATGTTGCCTTCATGACATACCCTACTTTAGAAGATAAAGTAAATATTATCAACAACACCGTTGAAGTTTGCCATGCTTGTGGAATCGCAAATCCAAAAGTTGCGGCACTTACAGCTGTTGAAGTTGTAAATCCAAAAATGCCTGAAACGATCGAGGCTGCCGAATTATCTAAAATGCAGGATGATGGTCTTATTACTGGATGTATTGTTGATGGTCCACTATCTTTTGACCTTGCAATCGACCACGAAGCAGCAAAACATAAAAATGCCACTGACCGCAAAATTATTGGCGATGCAGATGTATTACTGTTTCCAGATATTCATTCCGGAAATCTTACCTACAAATGCTTAGTACATACAACAAAAATGAAAAATGGTTGTATTTTGACTGGAACGAGTGCTCCAGCAATCTTAACTTCACGTTCTGACACCTTTGAAACGAAAGTAAACTCAATTGCTTTAGCTGCCACAGTTGCAGAAGCAATGCGTCAAAAATAATATACCAAAACTCCCACTAAGAAAGGAAATTCTATGGCAATCAAAAGTTTAATTATTAATCCAGGTTCTACAAGTACAAAGATCGGCGTTTTTGAAGACGAGACCCTTCTATTTGAAGAGACACTCAGACATAGTGTTGAAGAAATATCTGAATATCCTAATATCGTTTCCCAAAAAGAATTCCGCAAACAAATTATTCTCGACTTATTGGCAAAAAAAGAATTTGATATCAATTCCCTTAATGTCATTGTTGGTAGAGGTGGTATGCTAAAACCAATTCCTGGTGGAACTTATCCAGTATCCGATGCATTATTGCACGACTTAGAAATTGGATTTCAAGGTCAACACGCTTCTAATCTTGGTGGTATATTAGCAAGAGAAATCGGTGACTCATTGAACGTTCCTTCTTTTATTGTTGATCCAGTAGTTGTTGATGAACTTGATGATATTGCAAGGATTTCAGGGGTTCCTGAACTTCCTAGAACAAGTGTATTCCATGCTCTCAACCAAAAAGCTGTAGCAAAACGTTATAGCAAGCAAATCGGCAAAAAATATACAGACTTGAACTTAGTTGTCGTACATATGGGCGGTGGAATTTCTGTTGGCGCTCATAGTAAAGGGCGAATCATAGATGTTAATAATGCTCTTGACGGAGAAGGTGCTTTTTCTCCTGAACGTGCTGGGACTGTTCCATGTGGTCCACTCGTAAAAATGTGCTTTAGCGGAAAGTATACACAAGATGAGATTTATAAGAAGCTTGTTGGAGGCGGTGGCGTAACTGCTCTATACGGTTCAAATGATATGCGTGATTTAGAAAAAGCGGAAGACAATGGCGATGAAAAAGCAATCCAAGTAAGAGATGCAATGGCTTATCAGGTTGCTAAAGATATCGGTGCTATGTCAACTGTTCTTAAGGGAAACGTTGATCAAATCATTTTAACCGGTGGTATCGCATATGACCCAGGAATTGTTAATCGCATAAAAGACAGAGTTTCTTATATCAGCGAAATTACAATTTACAAAGGTGAAGATGAGTTATTAGCATTGGTTCAAGGTGCTCTTCGTGTTATGAATAATGAAGAGACTCCAATGGAATATTAATCCCATAAATAAACTTTATAAATAAAGGACTAGAGATTAAATTTTCTCTAGTCCTTTGATATTTACCAAATGAATACTTCCTCTTCCAAGTTTAACATACCCCTCACCTTCAAAATACTTCAACATTCTAGAAACCACTTCCCGCGCACTCCCTATATGATTTGCAATCTGCTCATGGGTAATCTTCAACTTATCCTTCTTATTGAGCTGATACTCTTCTAGTAAAAAATTAGCCAAGCGCTTATCAAAACTCATAAATACCATCTGTTCAAGTACCCACATTACATCCGACATTCTCTTGTTCAAGATCTCATTTGTATATTTGGAAACATAAATATTTTCATTGGACAATTTATCAAAATAATAGGTTGGAACCAATAAATATTCCACCGGAGTTTCCGATAATAACCATACATCAAAACGAATGTTTTTCATCATGCAGGATGCCGAGAATATGCATATTTCGTTATCAACCAATCGAAAAAGTGTGATTTCTTTCCCGTCCTCTGTAACCATGTATCCCCTGATCCTGCCTTTTTTTAGCACAAACAGACCTGAACAATCCTCTTTTCCAGCATGCAGAATAACTCCTGCTTCTTTTTTCGTAAAAGTAGACACTTGCTCGAGTGCTATTTTCTCACCTTCTTTTAATTTACTAAAAAAAGGAAGTACACTTGAAAATATTTCTCTTTTATCATTCATTCAATTATCCCCTTTAACTTTAGTAACAACTTCCAAATAAGTATATCTCATTTTATCGAATAATACTATGACTATGCTCATTCAAATCATTTCGTTTGGCTTAAAAGACAAACAATCTCGACCCGATTAGTCAAACATAATAAATCCACCGGAACTATTTTTTTCACTTTATATTTTCCTGTTTTAGTGAGGTATTTAAGATCCTCTGCTAACGATTCAGGCCCACACGAAATATATACAATCTTTTTGGGTGCTAACTCTAATACCGAAGACATGAAAACTTCGCCACTTCCTGAACGAGGTGGTTCTAGGAAAACTACATCAACCTTTTTTCTCCCATTGACTAAACCTGTCACAAACTCTCCTGCATCATTATTGTAGAATGAAATATTTCTTATCTGATTCATTTTGGCATTTATTTTTGCTTCACCAACTGCCGACTTATTAAACTCTACTCCAATAACCTCACTAGCATTCTTACTTGCAATCATTCCGATCGTCCCAATTCCACAATAAGCATCAAGAACGGTTTCTTTATGATTTATGTCAGCAAGCTTCACTGCTGTATTATAAAGTGCTTCTGTCTGTATTGAATTCACTTTAAATAAACTCTGTGGTGATATTCTAAAGTTCATACCAGCTAAACTGTCTTCAATATAACCTTTTCCGTAAATAACCTTATCCCTAGTTCCCAAAACCATATTGGTTGGTTTTCCATTAATGTTTTGAATGATCGTAGTTATCTCTGGGTGAAGTTTAAGTATTGCCTTTACAAAATTATTTTTTGATGGGAATTCCGGACCAGACATTACAAGAACCACCATAATCTCTCCACTTTTTTGACCAATTCTTATTAGAATGTGTCGCATAAGCCCATAACCCGAATTTTCATTATAGATTGTCAGTTTAAACGACTTTAATAACCCCGTTATTGTCTGGATAATCTCATCTGCTTTTTCATTCTCAACAAAACATTTCTTTACAGGTAAAACATTATGAGTACCCACTTCATATACCCCTGCGTATACCGTCCCATTTTGCATACGATGTAGTACCGCATGTACCTTATTGGAATAATGGAGTGGATTATCCATCCCAATAATAGGATCAACTTTTCCAAAATTTCCAAGGTATTTTTCTACATACTCTTGTTTGATTTTTAGTTGCTCTGCATATGGCGTATCTATATACTGACAGCCTACGCACTTATTAGATACAGGACATTTACTCTTAGGTTTCTTCGTATAAGAAGATTTTTCGTCTTTTTTTTCCTTACTAAAATTACTTATTTTTTGTTTTTTAATATCTTCAGCCATTTTTCCTCCAGGGTTGTTCCAATTGTTCCTTATACATTGTACCACAAATAAAAGAGTAGCACGTACATTTCTATACACGCTACCCTTTGTATTCGTAAAAAATATTGTAACAAACTTACTTTATGCCTTTAAGACTAAATCATTCAATTCTGGAATTGTCTTTGTTCCAACTGCAACAGCCTTAGCCACTCCATCTTTGAACACCACCAATGTTGGAATACTCATTACACCAAATTGAGCTGCTAGTTCCGGGTTCTGATCTACATCTACTTTTACAACTTTCACTGTCCCAGCAGATGCTTTTTCAAAATTATCAAGTACAGGTCCCATCATTTTACAAGGTCCACACCATGTGGCAAAAAAATCAACTAAAACCGGAATATTAGATTCTAAAACTTCACTACCAAATTGTTCTTTATTAACTTGCATGTCTATTACCTCCTTTATGATCTATGGTAAGTATACTTCACATGCTTCTATTATACTGTAACAAAGTCACAAATTTCCATAAATATTTGCAGAAAACTAAATAGAAAAATCTTTTTTTGTAAAAAATACAATTCCAAAGCCATACAGCACAACTGTAATTGCAACTAACGCAAGAATTTCCAAACCATAACCTTCATTTGTCGAAACAATTTTCTGGGCCGGTAGCAACGAAAAAATAGATAGGTACTTTAACTTTTCTAACTTTCCTCCCATATTCGCCAACATTGTAATTAAATAGAAGGTAAGTGGCACACCTGCTCCTACTGCATAACAATACTTACTATCATTAAATACACAGGCTGAACAAAATACAATACTACCTATGGCAAGATGCAATAAAATCGTCACTATATTGAGAATGATATATGGTTTCATACTTAATTCATCTGGGAACATGATTTGTGCACTGACCCCTCCGATGATTGCTGAACTACTTACCACCAAGATAATTCCAATAACAAATGATATAAACTGCGTGAAAACTATTTTCAATCTTGAATTGCCTGTTGAGAGCAGATTTGCCAATGAGCCTGAGTCCACATACTTCATTAACAGCGAGTTTCCAACAACAATAGTAAAAATCAAAGGTACAATTTGTATCAAGAATCCATATAAGTAGATATTCATGAATTCTAATAAATTTGTGGCCATGCCCCCCATTCCCATTGCCGCCATCATTTCTGGCATAAGATTCTGATACTCATTCAACATATTCATTAGATCCGGTTCATACATATAGACTATTACAACTTCATACATTGCCAGTATTGAAACAAAAATTACAATCGGTTTAATCATCTGCAAGAGATTTCTCTTTAACAAAGGTAATGAAAACATATTATTTGTCCTCCTTTCCATAAAAATGTAAAAATACTTCTTCAAGACTTTCCTTCTGTATCTCAATATCTCGAATCGGATATTGGTGTAACAAGTTAATCCAATCATCCCAATTGTTTTTGACTCTTGCAGTCAATGTCATCGGCGTTTGCTCGATAACCTCAAATGCCTTTAAGTTCTTATTGTCAAACACACATTCTTTTGAGAATTTTACAATAATTGTCTTTTGTTTCTTATCTGACAGGGACTCCATATTCTCTACAGCCACAATTCTTCCTTCGCGAATAATGGCTGTTCGATCGCAGGTTCTTTCAACCTCCTCAAAAATATGAGAAGACATTAATATTGTCTTTCCCTGCTTTTTTTCTTCTAAAATCAAATCAACAAATCGATTTTGCATGAGTGGATCTAACCCGCTTGTTGGCTCATCCAAAATAATTACCTCTGGATCATTCATAAAAGCAACAATTAGTCCAATTTTCTGTTTCATTCCTTTTGACATTTTTCGGACTTTTCCACTCAAATCTAATTCAAATCGATCCACTAAATCCAACATTTTCTTATCCGATTTCATACCTTTCATATCCGCAAGAAAAGCAACTAATTTTTTTCCTGAAATTCCGTCGATAAAGGAAATTTCACCCGGCAAGTATCCCAAACGTTTACCAATTTGAGCCGATTTACTAAAACAGTCCATCTCTAAAATCGAACAGCTACCACTATCCGGCTTAATAAATCCCATTAAATTTCGTATTGTTGTTGTTTTTCCAGCCCCATTTGGTCCAAGAAATCCATACACTTCACCCGGCTTCACGCACATATCTACCTGAAAAATCCCCTTACCACTTCCATAATCTTTTGTTAACTGATTGGTTTCAATAATGTTCATCATATATCCTTCTCCTGTTCTTTCTCTTTTGCAATTACCTTCTCATTTATTCCTTTTTGATATCTTGATAACATATTATTAAGATCCAATGTCTCTTCTTTGTAGAAACATTTCAAAAACCACCAAAGTATTATAAAATAAACAAGCATCGTGAACCAAAATACTGGGCCCGTCCATTTCGGGTATCCATCAAACCATTTAAATAATGAAGCAAAACCGAGTATCCAAATTTGCGGTAGCAAAATCCATAATACAACATTCATTTTTTGCGTAAACTTGCGATTCACTTTTGTTCCCATATATATTATTCTCTGAGTCCAACCAATAAAATAGCCTAGAATCCATAGTTGAATGACCACCCAAAACGAAATACTTTTCACACCACAGATATAATACTCAAAACCTAGAATAAAAATCATTCCCATCGCATGTACTGTTGAAATTAATTCAACATCAAATTCATTCTTTAGAAGTCTCATTATTCTATTCATTCATTAACCCCTCCTGTAATAGATTCTTGAGTTTTTTTGCATAGTGTCTTGAAACCACAATACTTTCTTGGTTTGTCAAGTTTGCTAATATTCGATTCCCCAATATGCTTTGTAAAGACTGAATGCACCTAATATTAATAATTGTTGATTTAGAGCAACGAAAGAATACTTTGGGGTTTAAGATACTTTCTAGTTTTTCTAACGTATTTGATACCCTAATCACTTGCGAACTTGTATAAGCATAGACTTTATTATCAACACTCTCATAATAGAGTACATCCATTACCTGAAACAACTTTATTTCATCCTGACAAGTTCCCTTCATTGTTAAATTCATGGATTCAACATAGTTGATAATCAATTGGACTTTCTCATCTTTTTCCTTACAATATACTACCACGTGCTCCTCTTCATTATCGATATACTCTATCTCGACTCTCATAGCTTCATCCCTATCTCTTATTGATATTATGTTATTAACAGAATATATCATAAGTAAACTACAATCAATCCCCGCAAAGGTATCTTGCATATAAGTTTGGGCAAGTTGCACTAAAACACAAAAAAACCGCTGTACTCGAAAGTACAACGGTCGCATTTTTTGTATTACTTATTTGCTATTTCAGCTTTGATTTTTTGTGTCAATTGTGGAATGATTTTATTTAAGTCACCAACAATACCGAAATCAGCTACATCAAAAATTGGCGCTGTTTCATCTTTGTTAATTGCGATAATTAAATCCGATTCTTCCATACCAGCTAAATGCTGAATTGCTCCTGAAATACCAATTGCAAAATATAAGTTTGGACGTACAGTTTTTCCCGTTTGACCTACTTGTTGCTCTTTTTCAGTCCATTGGCAATCTACACATGCACGTGAAGAAGCTACTTCTCCTCCGATTGCATCTGCTAAATCCTGCAATAATTTGAAGTTTTCTTTGCTTCCAACTCCACGACCACCTGCAACAAGAATCTTAGCATCCATAATATCCACTTTGTCAGTTACTTTCTTGATTACTTCAACAACTTCAACATAGTTGTTGTTTTTTGCAAATTCAAGATTTAACTCTTCAATTGCAGCAGTTCTTTTTGTATCCTTATTTGCTCTTTGCATAACTCCCGGTCTAACGGTCGCCATTTGTGGGCGATTATCAGGACAAACAATTGTTGCCATGATATTTCCACCAAATGCTGGACGAGTCATACGAAGGTTTTTTGTTTCAGCATCTACTTCAAGTTTTGTACAGTCTGCTGTTAATCCTGTTTTTACTCTTGCAGAAACACGTGGAGCCAAATCTCTTCCGATTGCTGTTGCTCCATATAATACGATCTCTGGTTTATACTTTTCAATTACTGAAACCATAGCGTGTGTGTATGGTTCTGTTGTATATTCTTTTAATTCTTTATCATCCACAACAATTACTCGATCAGCGCCATAAGCAACCAATGAATCTGCTAATGATTTTACTCCTTCACCAAGAACAACTGCCATAACTTCTGTATCTAAATCTGCAGCTAATTCTTTTGCTTTTCCGATTAATTCATAAGAAACACCGGAGATCTGACAATCAAATTGTTGGGCAAAGACTAAAATGCCTTTATAATCCTGTAAACTCATTATTTTCTACCTCTTTCTTATAATCTCAGACTACTAGAATACAAATTTTTCTTTTAATTTTTCAACAATGTAATCAGCTGCATCTTCTGAATCCATAGTCACTTTTACGCCAGCTGCTTTTACGCTCTTAGGGAATGATTGAGCAACTTTTGTTGGTGAACCTTTTAATCCAATTGTAGAATCTTCAACATCAAGATCTGCACGTGTGAAAATAGTAACTTCTTTGCTTCTGTAAGCATCAAAGATTCCACCTGGAGTCATGTATCTTGGTGTATTCATTTCGCCTAGCGCTGTTACTAAACATGGCATTTGAACTTTTACTGTATGATATCTGTCTTCATATTGACGTTTTACGATTACTGTATTGCCTTCCACTTTAATGTCTTCTGCATAAGATACATTTGGAATATTTAAATGTTCTGCAATTTGAGGTCCAACTTGTGCTGTATCTCCATCAATTGCCTGACGTCCAGCAATAATTAAATCATAATTGATTTTCTTAAGTGCTGCTGCCAAAGTTGTTGAAGTTGCTAATGTATCAGCTCCTCCAAAGGCTCTATCTGTTACCAAATAAGCATCATCTGCTCCCATTGCCATAGCTTCTCTTAAAACTGCATCTGCCTGCATAGGACCCATTGTAATAACACTAACAGTAGCACCTAACTGGTCTTTTAATGCAAGTGCTGCTTCTAATCCTGCTTTATCATCTGGATTAATAATACTAGGTACACCATCACGGATCAAAGTACCTGTAACAGGATCCAATTTAACTTCATTTGTATCTGGAACTTGTTTAATACATACTACGATTTTCACTGTATTGTCACTCCTTATTTTATCTTATTTGAAAAGTATTATAAAACCGAACCTGCGATTACCATTTTTTGAACTTCGCTTGTTCCTTCATAAATTTCGGTGATTTTAGCATCTCTCATCATACGTTCAACATCGTATTCTCTAGTATAACCATATCCACCATGAAGTTGAACTGCTTTTGTAGTAACTTCCATAGCAACTTCTGCTGCATATAATTTTGCCATAGCTGCTTCCAAAGAGAATTTCTTCTGAGTATCTTTTGCCATAGCTGCTTTATAAACCAATAATCTAGCTGCTTCAACCTTTGTTGCCATATCAGCAATTTCAAATTGGGTATTTTGGAATTTAGAAATAGATCTTCCAAATTGTTTTCTTTCTTTTACATATGCAATTGTAGAATCTAAAGCTCCCTGTGCTAATCCTAATGCTTGAGAAGCGATACCAATACGTCCACCATCAAGAGTTGTCATAGCAATTCCAAAACCTTTACCAATTGCTCCCAAAAGATTTTCTTTTGGAATTCTACAATCTACGAAGATTAATTCGTATGTAGCAGATCCACGAATACCCATTTTCTTTTCTTTTGTTCCAAATGTAAATCCTTTTGTTCCTTTTTCAACGATAAATGCCGAAATTCCCTTAGTACCTTTTGATTTATCTGTCATTGCGAAGATAATATAAATATCCGCTTCTTTACCATTGGTGATAAAGATTTTACTTCCATTAAGTACATACTCGTCGCCATCTAAAATTGCTTTTGTCTGTTGTCCAGCTGCATCTGTACCTGCTCCTGGCTCAGTTAAACCAAATGCTCCAAGTTTCTCGCCTTTTGCAAGTGGAACTAAATATTTTTGTTTTTGCTCTTCAGTACCAAATTTCTTGATTGGTTCAGCACAAAGAGAAGTATGTGCCGAAACAATAACTCCAGTTGTTCCACACACGCGTGATAATTCTTCAACACACATAGCATATGTCAAAGTATCACAACCTTGTCCACCGTACTCTTTACCAACTGGAATACCCATAAATCCCAATTTGTTCATTTTAGCTACTGTTCCTCTAGGAAATTCTTCTGTCTCATCAACTTCCTGTGCAAGAGGCTTTACTTCTGTTTCGGCAAAATCTCTAAATAGAGTTCTGGCCATTTCATGTTCTTTGCTTAAAGAAAAATCCATGCTTTTAATTCCTCCGATTCTACTATTTCGTCATTTTTATTATTTATTTTGAATAATCATAAAAACCTTTTCCAGTTTTCATACCTAGTTGTTTTCCACGAACCATTTTCTTAAGAAGTGGGTGTGGACGATATTTTGAATCACCAGTTTCACTTTGAAGTACTTCCATAATTGCAAGTACGATATCAAGTCCTACTAAATCTCCTAACGCAAGTGGTCCCATTGGATGATTTGCTCCAAGCTTCATTGCATTGTCAATTCCTTCAACAGAAGCAACACCTTCTGCATAAATTCCAATTGCTTCGTTAATCATAGGAATCAAGATTCTATTTACAACAAATCCAGCCGCTTCATTAACTTGTACTGGTGTTTTTCCAATTTCTTCTGAGATTGTTTTAATTTTTTCTACAACTTCGTCAGGAGTATTTAGTCCAGCAATTACTTCAACCAATTTCATAACTGGTGCTGGATTAAAGAAATGCATACCAATTACTGGGCGATCAAGTCCAGCGCCAATTTCTGTGATTGACAATGAAGAGGTATTTGTAGCAAAAATACAATCTGCTTTACAAATTTCTGATAACTCTTTAAATGTTTTTTGTTTGATTTCCATTACTTCAAGTGCTGCCTCAACAACTAAATCACAATCCGTACAAATTGTTTTAACACCTGTTGTAATTTTAGAAAGAATTGCATCTGCATCTGCTTGTTCCATTTTCCCTTTAGCAACTCTTTTTTCGAACCCTTTTGCGATTCTATTTTTTCCATTTGCTGCAAATTCTTCATTAATGTCACATAAAAATACTTCGTAGCCCTGTGTTTGTGCAAATGCCTGAGCAATACCTGCGCCCATTGTACCAGCACCAATAATACCTACTTTCATTTCGTTTCCTCCTACTTGATATGAAATAATTAATGATTATTTATTTAAGAAAGCTTCCACTTTTCTCTTTTCGAGAAATGCTGCCATTCCTTCTTTTTGATCATATGATTCAAAGCAATCCCCAAATAATTTTTCTTCCAAAACAATTGCTTGATCCATATCTAAATCCAATCCATCATTGATTGCTTTCTTACAATTACGAACTGCAATTGGTGCATTTTTTGCGATTGTAGCTGCAAGTTTTTCGGCAGCTGATACTAATTCTTCTTGTGTATAAACTGCATTCACAAGTCCTATGCGAAGAGCTTCGTCTGCTTTAATATTTTTTCCTGCGTATATCATCTGCTTAGCCATTCCAACACCAACGATTCTTGCAAGTCTTTGGGTTCCTCCAAAGCCAGGTGTGATTCCAAGTCCTACTTCTGGTTGACCAAATAATGCATTGTCAGAACAAATACGAATATCACAACTCATAGCAATCTCACATCCACCGCCAAGTGCAAATCCATTAATAGCAGCAATAACAGGAATTGGGAACGTTTCAAGTTTTCTAAATACATCGTTTCCTTTTTTACCAAATGCTTCTCCTTGTTCCTTTGTAAGTGAACTCATCTCACCAATATCAGCTCCAGCTACAAAAGACTTCTCACCTGCTCCTGTCAAAACCAAACAACGTACTTGATCAAGATCCACTTGATCTAACATTTGATCTAGTTCTTGTAAAACAACTGAATTCAATGCATTTAGTGCCTTTTCACGTGAAATTGTTGCAAATGCAATACTTCCTTTTTGTTCGTACTTTACAAATTCCATTTTTATCCTCCATAGAATGTTAATAATCAAAACATCAAATTAATTGTGGTATAAGCAACAATGGCTGCCAAACATTTCTGTCTGACAGTCTTTGTCATAAGAAGCTCTTTTTGTTATTCTTTTTCAACAATTGTAGTACATCCCATTCCACCACCAATACAAAGGGTTGCTAATCCACGCTTAGCGTCTCTTCTTTGCATTTCATGTAAGAGTGTAACTAGAATTCTACATCCTGATGCACCAACTGGATGTCCTAATGCAATAGCTCCGCCGTTTACATTCAATTTTGATAAATCAAAATTCAAATCACGACCTACTGCAATTGATTGAGCCGCAAATGCTTCATTTGCTTCGATCAAATCAATATCATCTATTGTAAGTCCAGTTTTTTCAAACACTTTCTTCGTTGAAGCTACTGGTCCTATACCCATAATCGTTGGATCAACTCCGCCAAGTGCCCCAGCCACAAACGTAGCCATTGGTTTTACACCTAGTTCTTTTGCTTTTTCTTCACTCATAACAACCATTGCTGCTGCTCCATCATTAATACCGGATGCATTTCCAGCCGTTACTTTTCCACCTGGATTAATAGCACGTAATTTTGCTAACGCTTCAATAGTCGTTCCAGCTCTTGGTCCTTCATCTACTTTAAACTCAACCATTTCTTTCTTAACTTTCACTGGTACTGGTACAATTTCAGCTTCAAACACGCCATTTTTCATTGCTACTTCTGCTTTTTGCTGTGATGCGAGCGCAAATTCATCTAATTCTTCTCTTGTCAATTTCCATCTATCATCTTCGCAAATATTATCTGCTGTTTGAATCATATGGTAATTATTAAACGCATCCCAAAGAGCATCATTTACCATCGTATCAATCATCTTTGCATGACCCATTCTATAACCATAGCGAGCTTGTGGTACCGTATAAGGTGCCATTGACATGTTTTCCATACCACCAGCTACAACAATGTCTGCATCTCCAGCCATAATCATCTGTGCAGCCATGTTTACCGCATTCAATCCTGACGCACATACAACATTCACCGTTACTGCTGGAACTTCAATTGGAAGTCCTGCTTTAATAGATGCTTGACGGGCTACATTTTGTCCTAATCCTGCCTGAATTACACATCCCATATAAACATGATCCACTGCATCAGCAGAAACTCCTGCTCTATTTAAGGCTTCTTTAATTACAATTGCACCAAGGTCTGCTGCTGGTACAGTACTTAAAGCTCCACCCATTGTACCAATCGCCGTACGACAAGCGCCTGCTAAAACCACTTTTTTCGCCATTTTTCTTTCCTCCATTTGTTTGTTCAAATTTCTTTGAAATCACTCAAAATTAAGCTTTTCAATGATTGTTATTTTTTTATCATTGCCAGCTTTTTTTATTGTATCACAGGAATTTTAGTTTTGCAATGAAAATATCACCCTTCTCTTCGTAAATTTTTACATCCACAAACTACATTTAATTAGCAAAAATGCCAATGAAAAAGCACAGTTCCCAATATAGAACTGTGCCTCATCCCCCAATATAATTATACTTCCGGCTCGATCAGACCGTACGTATTTCCTTTTCTCTTATAAACAACATTTACTTGATCCGTTTCGGCATTACAGAATACATAAAACGAATGTCCTAATAATTCCATTTGAATACATGCATCTTCTGGATACATAGGTTTAATATCAAACTTCTTTGAACGAATTATTTTGATTTCGTCTTCATCAGAAACTTCTTTGTCCATAAACTCTTGCTTGAAATAATGTGCTGCTTGCTTTTGATCAACAAGCTTCTTCTTGTATTTTTTCAACTGACGTTCAATGATCTCTTCAACCAAGTCTATTGAAATATACATGTCATTACTTACTTGTTCCGATCGAATTATGCTCCCTTTCACTGGGATGGTAACCTCAATTTTTTGTCTGTCTTTTTCAACACTTAATGTAACGTGGATTTCAGTCTCCGGCGTAAAATACTTTTCCAGTTTTCCGATCTTATCTTCAACTGCAGTTTTCAAACCTTCTGTTACATCAATGTTTTTTCCTAAAATTATGAATTTCATGATGTCCATCCTTCTTTCTGTATTAAAGTAAGATAATTATACCATATGTGGCTAAATTAATGCAACTTTTTATCGATTTGTGTCTAATTTTTCTACATTAAAAATGTCAACAATTTTACATAATTATTTCATAGATTTTTCATTTTTATTATATCTTAACAAAACGAATGTTCTTAAATCCACACATTTATAGGCAAATGAACGCAAATCAATAATGTGGATATTGTGCATAATGTGGTGTATAAGTAGTTTAACCCATAAAATCAAGTCTTTATTATGTGGATAACTTTTTTATGGTTTTGTTCTGTTTTTCGTTAAAAGACCACTTGATTTTTTCTGTTTTGTGCACAATTACTAAGTTCAAGAAAAGAGCCAAAAAAAGGGCACCGGATTGTGTCTGACAATCCAATGCCCAAAAGTCTCTAATATTAGAAAATTCTTCTTACAGATAAAATCGACTTATAACTTGCATTTGATATTTTAATTCCTGTAGCTGCAGTACTAGCGTGAACAATATTTCCTCCACCAATATAGATTCCAACATGTCCCGAGTAACATACAATATCTCCTGGCTGAGCATTTCCAATTCCACCAACATCCGCTCCAACACCTCTAAGCGCTCCTGATGAATGAGGTAGTCCAACACCAAAGTTTGCATACACACTCATTACAAATCCCGAACAATCTGTTCCACCTGTTAAACTAGAACCACCATAAACATATGGATTTCCAACGAACTGACAAGCAAAACTTGCTACCGAAGATCCCATTCCGCTTCCGCCAGATACAGCAACCGCTTCACCCTTAGAAGATTTTCCACTCTTCTTACTTGCTGCAGCATTTGCTTCTTTCCTTGCAGCTTCTTCTTTTGCAATTCTAGCTTCTTCTTCAGCCTTTGATTCCGCTTTTACAAATTCTGTTGATAAGTCAACAAATTCCGTTGAAACAAATCCTTGTCCTTCTTCAATATCAACTTTTACCCAACCATCTAACTCTTCAACCACTAGTAATTCATCTTCAATCGGTACCAATCCAACTACCGCTGCATCTTCTCCTGCACCATCACGTACACGCAAGGTTGTTGTATTAACTGTAGCAATTCTCTTACAAACTTCTTTTGCCATCTCGATTGCTGCATCACCAGTAACTACATACTCTGCTTTCACAAAACCAGTTACCGTTCCAGATGTAATTTCATACCAACCATTTTGTTCTGATACGAATTCTCCAACTGAGTTGTCATAAAGCTTTCCAAGTACTTCACCATCTTCACTTGGCATATTACGAATATTCACATAATCATTCACATCTGCAATTACTAATTTCGAAAATTCTTTTTCTTCTTGCGTTAAAACTTCATTTGCCGAAACACTTGTAACTGCTTCTTGTCCCTGGCTATCAACTACCATCTCTGAAACAGGTGCTTCTGGATCCTCTGTCAATACTTGCGCTACTGCCATATTATCAACTGGTGCTACTGGTGCCACTGCTGCCTCACCAACACTCAAAATTACATTATTTAATTTAGAATCTATTGCATTATCTGAAACTGATTCCTTCACTTCCATTTTTGCAACTTCTTTTTGAATCACTTCTACTGCCTTACCTTCATGCAATGTTAAAGCAACTCCCGCTACTGGTAATCCATTGATAAACATTGCCGCATCCGATGGAACGGAAAAACCAGCTATTAACACCGAGCTAACCAATGCACATGTTGCTACTTTTAAACCTTTTTTGTTCATGATCTGCCTCCCTAATTGTTGAGCATTCATTAATATTTGTTACAAATTTGTTACATCTGTTAATAAATATAACATCCGCTTACATTTTTGTCAATGCCAGCCCCACAATTAGTGTGTAAATCTTTTCTAAATACAAAATAAGCACACCTTATCGATGCGCCCATTTTTAGTCTACACCAAAAATCAAAACGATGTTTCAACCAGATATCGCTCGACACTCGTAACAGCATTTGCACCATCTGCAGTGGCGGTAATAATTTGTCTAAGCTGTTTTGTTCGAACATCTCCTGCCACATAAACTCCTGGTACATTTGTTTCGCAATTTTCTCCAGCTATAATGTAGCCCTTCTCATCCATATCCAGTATCTCTGCAAAATTGTGGGAATTCGGTATTGTACCCACAGCAATAAACACTCCACTCACATCCATTCGACTTATTGTTTGGTCTTTCACATTCTGAACCTGCAGCCCATTTACAATTTGATCTCCCTCAATCTTTGTAACAACACTATCCCATATCACTTCAATATTACTTGTTTCAAGTAAAGATTTTTGTAATATCTTAGCAGCTCTAAGCTCATTTCTACGATGAATCAAATAAACTTTTTCACATGCCCTTGAAAGAAAAATTGCATCTTCAACTGCAACATCACCCCCACCAATTACTGCCGTAACTTTATTTCTAAAGAAGGCACCATCACAAGTTGCACAATAAGATACCCCTTTGCCCGAAAATTGATTTTCACCGCTTACTCCTAGCTTTGCGTAATTTGCTCCCGTAGCAATGATGATTGTTTTTGCAAGATATTCTTCATTTTCAGTAATAAGCTTTTTAAGCTTTTCTTCTATATTAATGGATTTGATTTCATCATCCACTTTTATAACATCAAATTTATCCACATGTTCCTTCATCTTCATTGCAAGATCAAATCCACTAATGGATGGAAGTCCAGGATAATTGTCAACATCATAAGTGTTCAATATTTGCCCACCATTCATTCCTGTCTTTTCAAACATGATACAATTTAAACCTGCACGACTTGCGTAGATTGCAGCAGCAAGACCAGCAGGGCCTGTTCCAATAATCGCTACATCATAAATCATTTTATTTACCTCCTATTTGTGCTGGTCCAAGCCAGTTTTTCTATTTGCATTAAGTAATAATTGTTGCTATTATACTTCATATAACATTGCCAACTACAAACGCTAAGAAAAGGACAACTCAATGAAAAAGTATATATTAGTCACTGGTGCTTCTCGAGGAATTGGGTATTCCATTGCTGAAAAACTTGCAGAAAATGGATATTCTCTTATTCTCGTCGCAAAGCACTCTCGGATATTACTCGAAGCACTCAAATCAAAACTTGAAACAAGTTATCCCATCTCTTGCCATTGCTTATATGGTGATTTATCGGAATCCCTTTTCGTTGATCATCTTTTTCGATATATTGAGGATCTTTGTACCAAAAATGACTTCTATGGGATTATCAATAACGCCGGAATATCTCACATCGGACTTTTGCAAGACTTAACGAATGACGATTGGCACGAAGTCTTAAACACAAACTTATCCTCTATTTTCTATACTTCCAAAAAAAGCATCCCTTTATTTTTGAAACAGGGGTTTGGCAAAATCATCAACCTGTCAAGTGTTTGGGGAAATCAAGGCGCTTCTTGTGAAGTTGCATATTGCGCTAGTAAGGGTGGTGTGAATGCATTTACAAAAGCACTCGGTAAAGAACTTGCTTTAAGCAACATTCAAGTCAATGCGATTGCATGTGGCCTCATCGACACCTCCATGAATGCACATTTAACTTCTGATGAAATCGCTGCTTTAAAAAACGAAATTCCTTCTAATAGAATGGGAACCACTGATGAAGTTGCCGACTTAACTTTATATCTGTTAAACGCTCCAACCTATTTAACAGGACAGGTCATAACACTGGATGGTGGTTGGCAATAAACTTATTCTTTTTCAGGTTCGACTTCAAGCATAATTTTTTCTAAAAACTTCGATACCTCAATCCAAGCTTTTCTGGATTCCGGCAACAATAACATTGCCATTTGAAAAACATGGAACATCCCTTTGTATACCGATTTGCGTACCTTTACTCCCTGCTCCTTTGCTTTTTTTGCAACACTCAGTGTATCATCTAAAAGCATTTCATGATCTCCAACCTGTAGTAGCATTGGTGGAAATCCATGAAAATTCCCAAACAGTGGTGAAATAAGTGGATTACGTGGGTCCTCATCTCCAATATACGGACTATTATATAGCAACGTATCTCTAGAATTCCCAAATAATGGGTCTAATTCATAGTTGTCTTGATAAGAATCTGCCGTTGCTGTTAAGTCCGTCCAAGGAGACATGGCAATAATACCCGCTGGCAATTCTTCGTTCTTTTGAATTAGTAAATGGCACAATGCCATTGCTAAACCCCCTCCTGCCGAATCTCCTGCAAGAACGATTTGGTTACTGTCAAATTTCCGCTCATGTAAAAAACAATAGGCATCATAGGCATCTTCTAACGCTGCCGGAAAAGGATTTTCTGGTGCAACTCTATAATCAATACTAAAAACTGGCATTCCCTTGCTCGCCTTATTATACAATAACGCAGACGATCTGTATGTATTCTTCAATGCGCCTACATATCCACCACCATGAAGTTGCAGTATAACGTACTTTTCTCGTCCTTCAAAATGTACCATTTCATCTTGAAACCACTCGCCCTTATAATGCTCTCGTTCTACTTCAACCACCGTGTATCCATCCGGGACTTTCCAAGTTGGCTCCGTTATCTTTTTGCGAATACCATTTGTCGTTCCGCGCTTTTTTACAAAATCCAAAGAATTCCATGATGCAATCAATTCTCTCAGAATTACTCCACGGGTGCTCACTTCTTTCTTTTTCATCTTTCGCCTCCATTTTTAAAACCGGTTATATGCACTTGTTAAAAATGAAATCTTCTTTTCAATTCATTCTCAGCCTTTTTATCTCCAAGCGTAATCGAACCAACAAAAATAGCTAGTGAAATAAACACTGAAATAATATTCAAAACTGGATGTTGCACAATTTTATTGAATGACAAAATAAGCATTACGACTCCCACAATAATCAGAAAAATCTGAAACAACAAATAACTTTGCCAATTATCACGATTCACTATCATCAAAATCACAATTAAGAATTCTAGTACAATTACAGCCGTCGGAATCGCATAATTGACACTCCACCCGGAATATCCAATACTGTGATCGATTAATACCGTCAGCAAAACTCCCCCTATTGATTGGAGAAAAATTTTCATGATATGACTCGTATTCGCTGTCAAAATAGAACGTAACGAGAAGAATGCGTAAAACATACCACCTGCACAGATTGCCGCCCACCAAATACCATTAAAAGTTGCGTAATTAATTAAAAACAATAATGCTAACAATAAAATAGAAGATAAGAAAAATATTCTTGTTATCATTCTAAATCCCTTACTATCCAATGTTACTAATGGATACATTGCTTCCTTTTGTAGCATTTCCTCATCTCTTTCTAGGACACTGCTGCACAACGGACAAGCAATTTCATCATTCACAATACTCACACCACATTTTTTGCATTTATTCATAATAAACTCCATTGGTTTCAATGATTACATCAACGCCATCACTCGCTAGCTTTCTAAAAAACGATTTTTGAATAGAAGTATCTTTTAATCTTGAACTAATCGTAAATACTAGTGAATTATCAAAAGAAATTACACTTCCTTTGATATTTTGATCCTGTGTCATTGATAAAATAACATGGAAACGTTCTACAAACTCCTTATACTCTGGTAACAATTCAATATTTCCAACATTCGTAAGTGTTGATGTGTTTGCTGCTGCTGATACTCTATAAATATGCTTAACTGCAATATTCTTAATTACAAGCGGAACTGCCCGAACATACCACTTGATTTCATTGGCAACCCCATAGGAAATCATTCTCTCCATATTTTCTTTATTCAATTGCCCTGCGATACACTTTGATACGATCTCTAGAACCTCTTCAAAAGAATAATCCTCTTTATCAGGTTTAAATGAAGAAGAAATAACCGCAAAAAAATTCTTGGTCGTAATGGACTCAAAATATGGACGAAGATTGACTGGAACACAAATTGCAATTGGTTTTTGTTTCTTTGTAAGACGCCCCTTCACATACTCTTTGTAAATACTATACGTATAAACGGACAAAAGATAGGTATTAATACTTACACCAAATGACTTTGAAACCAGTTTTAATTGATCAATATTTAAATAGCCATGAATAACACCCAATTCACTTAGATGCATTACTTCATTTTTTATTCGAAAGGCCTTTTCTTTCTTATACCCTTTTGCTGGTTGCTTTTTATAATTTTTAATATAGCTGTCTTCCTTATTTAAAGAAGTATCACTCGACAGTGTGTCTTTGCATTTATTTTTCAGGCTCGGTTCAACTAATCGAAGATATGCATATATTAATTCTTTCAAAAAAGTGATTGCGCCTAGACCATCTGTAAGCACATGAAACACTTCTAAATTAATTCTATTTTTGTAGTACGTTACTCGAAACAAATAGCTTCGGTTGCTATAAGGTGAAATGTATCGACAAGGGTACGTTTTCTCTGGCACAACTCTTGGAGCTTCTTTGGTATTTGTTTCAAAATAGTACCAGAAAATACCCCTTCTAAGTCTTGCGTGAAACACATCAAAAAGTGGCAGCACCCGGTCAAGCGCTTCTTGCAAAAGCAGTGGATCTATTTCTCTTATCAAAGTTGCAGAAATTCTATATACGCTTGTCATACTCTCACTTGCAATAACAGGAAAAATATTGGCTGTGTTGTCTAATTTGTCCCATTTAATAATCTGTGATTTCTTTTTTGTCTTTTTCATATCAATCCTCACGAAATATTATTAATCTAAAAAATTATACCACACTTTCACTTACTATCCAATAACCCCAAGGTGCTCAAGGAATATTTTGACTCCAATCAGAATCAATACCACCCCGCCCAAAAGTTCAGCCTTATTCTTGTGCTTTGCCCCAAATCGATGCCCTAAATAAACCCCTATTCCAGAAAGAACAAATGTAATTAGTGCAATACATAAGGACGCCGCAAAAATATTCACATTCAAACAGGCAAATGTAATTCCAACAGCAAGTGCATCAATACTTGTTGCAATTGCTAAAAGCGTAAGTTCCTTAAAATCAACTTTAGGTGCATCTTCAATCTTACAAGCATAGTCGCAGGCATCTTTATGTGTCACTGACTCATAGATCATTTTTCCACCAATTAGCACCAACAGAATTAGTACCACATAATGGTCGAATGCCTCTATATGTTTTTTGAATTGGCTTCCTAAAAACCATCCAATAACAGGCATCATTCCTTGAAAAAAACCAAAAAACAAAGCAACAATCATAATATTTTGAATCTTAAATTCTTTCATCTTTAGACCCCTACAGATTGCCACTGCAAATGCATCCATTGAAAGTCCAACACTTACTAATAATAAAATTGATAGTTCCATCCTTCACCTCACAAAAATTTACCCTTTCAAAATAACACATTTTCGTTAATTTTGAAAGGGTAACTGATTCTATTTATTTGTATTCTCTATTTCTTTGTATTATCGCTTCACATAATTTGTAGCGCTCATGTTTTCTCTCAACTGCTCTATATTAGATGCTGCAATTAGAGGAATTATTCTAGGTGAATTTTCAAGTAGCCACTTAATCACAAATTGATTGTTACTACACCCAATCTCAGAACTGATTTTGATTAACTCTCTCATTCGTACCTTATTATCACTTGTATCATAGGCTTGAGGAATATTCTTAAGTTTATTATAATAGCCACCTAATAGCGGTGAAAATGCAAGGAGCTGAATCTCAAGTTCGTTTGCAATATTCATAAGCTCGTCATATCCAATATATTTTTGTACTCCAAAATCATGCTCTACTTTTGGTTGTAAATAGGTAATTCTTTGCTGTAAGCAACTATACATTGGAAGTTTTTTATAATCTGCAACTGCCTTTGTTTCTAATAATCTATCAACCGAAAAATTGCTACACCCAATATTCAAAACCTTTCCCGCCTTTATTAATATCTCCCATGCATCTAGCGTTTCTTCTATATTTACAGATGAATCATCGACATGTGCATACAAAAGATCAATGTGGTTTGTTTGCAATCTTCTTAGGCATTTATCAACTGCACTAAAAATAGACTGTTTGGATAATCCCTCTAGGTCTTCAAACCCCTTTGAAATGTCGTTTGGCATGGCTCCTATCTTCGTTGCAACAAATAGAGCGTTTCTGTTTTTTCGTTCTTTCATATAGTTTCCAAGCAACTCTTCGCTTTCTCCACCACTTGCGCCTTTTTCCCAGAAAGCATAATTATTTGCCGTATCCAAAAAATTACCATTTTGATCTATAAATTCATCCATTAATTTATAGGACAGCTCTTGATTTGTCTTTGTTCCAAAATTCAAGCACCCCAAACTCAACTCACTTACATACTGATTAGTCTTACCAAATTGCACTCGCTCCATATCGAATTCCTCCCCTGTGATTTACTTAATGACGTTCGCCTTTAAGTAATTCTTATTAATTGTATTACGATTATTGTACTGATTCACACTGGAACATGATATAGAATTGGTGCTCTTTTTTATATTTCTATGTCCTCTTGCTAAATCGCAACTTCAATTTACCATTTTCGTAATTTGCTTTCTCAATTTCCTGTCCCTTGAGCTGCGATGGCAAAAAAATCTTTCGTCTTTCATTTTGAATAACAATCTGGACTTCTTCTCCTTTTTGTTGAATATCAAAATCACTTTTATCAAAAAATGGAATGTAAATTTCTAGATAATCCACTCCGTCTTCTTTTGATAACTCAAATATTTTGTCTTGGAAAAACAAATCCAAAGGGTCTTTTTGATAATAGAGAAGTTCTGCCGCTTCTAACAAACTCTCTTTTCCTATAATTTCTTTTTTTTGAAGTGGAAGTGTAAAAATTTCTAGTCCGTAAAAACTTTCACGTATATCTTGAAGTGCTAACTCCTGAAGTTCTATCCATTTAGAAAAATAACCTTCTAACGCTTCATTTGGATAGATGCGGTTAACGATAATTGCATCCACATTATAATGGTACAAATGTAAAAAAGAAAAATTTCGTTTCGCTTCACGAATTACAATTTTCTCCGGAGTTGTCACAATTCGAACGCTTACAACCTCTTTGTTATCCATAATAGCCTTAAGCTCTTCAAGTTCTTGGCATAGCATTTCAATCTCATCAAAAATTTGATCTTCTGGCATTGGGATTTTCATAACCTTTTCTACTGTTGGACCTGCAATTTTAAGCGCTTTTCTTTTCATCGGAATGATTTTATTCATCATTTCGCCAAACATCTCTGGATATTTTAATAAGGACAATGTTTCTCCCGTAGGTGCGCAATCTACTAATAAAACATCATACTTGTTTTCTTTGTAGATTTCCTTTATTTTAAACAATGATACTAACTCTTCAAAACCCGGGAAAACCATCAATTCTTCTGTCTCAATGGTTTCTCCTCCTGTCTTGGACATTAACTTCTCCAAATACTTTCGAATTGTCCCCCACGCGTTTTCACTTTCTCGAATCGCATCAATTTCCAAGGCATCAAGGTTATCATCAACACGTGTTGGCGTGGATGATAGTTTTATTTGAAAAGAGTCTCCTAAACTATGTGCCTGATCAGTACTCATAACTAATACCTTTTTGCCTTCACTCGCAATCTTATAGGCTGTTGCAGCAGTAACACTGGTTTTGCCAACTCCACCTTTTCCTGTATACAAAATTATTCTCATAAGTATTTTCCTTCCCTAATCTTCTATTGTAACTTTATTTACTTTTTTATCATTATCTTTCGTTGTTTTCTCGTCCGCTTTGTCTTTTGGCATCTCTAAGTCAAAAATTCCAGCCATGTACATTTCTTTTGCAAATTGTATACATTCGCTTTCGAGTTCTTGCATTTTCTCAATCATCTTTGGTGGCATAATTTCTAATAGTGCTTCGGCTTGTAACTTCTTTGCTTGCATCATTTTAATCATAAACTGCTGATTCATAATACCTCACCCACTTTCAATTCATCGTCTTCTTTTTTCCCGTGATCCATTTTTGAAAATGTCACCCTCAACTCTCCCTCTTCGAGCTTTGCACCGGTTACTTCATACTCTCTTAATACGTCCGGGAGTGGAATACATCGTTTGAAATTACCAATTCTAAGTATCAACTCTTTTCCATTCTCATATAAGTCCAAGTCCCTTTTTTCAAGGAATGGCATTTGCACAAGTAAATTGTAACAATCTCCACCTTTTTCAAAAATCTCATTCCGCTTAGTTACGCGAATCTCAAACAGATGTGGAACATCTAGTGCAGAGTTCGCAATTTTTGCAATTGCTTCCTTACCAGAAACTTCCTCTTCATACCATGGTATATAAAGAATTGGTATTGCATCAAACACACTCCTATACTCCTCCATATACTTTTCTTGTATTGCTATCCAATCATCAAAAAATGCTGAAGTCATGTCCTTTGGAAGAACTCGGTTAATAAAAAGCCCATCCACATTATAATTATAAAGATTTAAATACATATAATTTCGTTTCGTTTCTTCAAGAACCATTTTCTCCGGTGTTGCTACCAGCCTTACACTCGTTATTTGCTTATCTTTTAACATTGTTTCTAATTCGCTCAATTTTAGATACAATTTTTGAATATCGTTCATTGCTTTTGTGTTTGGCAGTTCCACTTGAAACATTGCTTTTCCGATGGGTCTCATTACCTTCATTGCAACTTTTCCAATTGGAAACAGTTTTTCAATATACCACGAAAATAGTTCTGGGAATTTTAAAAGAGCAAGTGTTTCTCCCGTAGGAGCGCAATCTACAACGATCAAATCATATTCCCCCGATTGATACAATGCGTTTAGCTTTAATAATGAAAACATCTCTTCAATACCTGGAATCATTGAAAAATCAGATAGATCCTGGTTTGAATCCACGGATATGGATGGAAGCATCTTTGCCACTGCTTCTTTTAAATATGAAAAATCATTCTCTAGTTCATACTCTGGATCAATCTCAAGTGCGTCTAAGTGTTCACAAATATTTGTAACAGTTCTTCCAATTTTTTGTTCAAACAAATCGCTCAAATTGTGAGCCATATCCGCGCTCACTAGTAGGGTGTTCATTCCTTTTTGCGCAGCTTTCCATGCATGTGCTGCTGCAACGCTTGTTTTCCCCACTCCACCTTTTCCTGTAAAAATAATAATTCGTCCCATATACTACTTCCTCCATTTTATAATTCTAATTTTTCCATCCTTCAAGCCCATTGAATTGTTCGCGCGTTGAACTGTTCGTGTCTCGAAGTATTTCTTCTAATAAAAGAAATGCTTTGCACTCCTTCTATCATCCACTTAAGTGGGTTTCTTTATTCAATTGTAATTTTCCGGACTTTGTTTTGCTTATGATTATCAAAATCGCTTGAAAAAGAGTCACTCTGTATAATCTTAGAGAGTTTAGCCGCCACTTGAAGTAGCAATCCAATTTCTTCTTTATCTAAATCCGAGACTAAAAGATTGGCAATCCGAAACATATTCTTTAATTCTTTTTCAATCCAAATCGTTCCTGTATTGCTCATCGTCACTGTAACAATGCGCTTATCAAGCTCATCTCTCTTGCGTTCTAAAAGCTGTTTCTTTTCAAGTCTTGAAATAATACCCGTAATTGTATTTAATGGCAAATTAAGGTACATTGCAATTTCTGACATTGTTACTGTCTTTTTTCGATACACATATATTAATGCAAATAGGTCGTTTTTAGAAAAATCCATAAACGTCTGGTTCCACTGTTCTGGATAAAACAAAAATTTTGTTTGATCCATCATTTGAAAAAGCATCTCTTCAAATGAAAAATTATCCCAATCCATAGCGCACCTCATTACTTCTTCTTTCGAAGTTATTTTAATTCTACACTCGAAGTATTATTTTGTCAACAAAAAAATCAACCTATTACTAGATTGATTTTCTCTGCAACAAATTCACTAATAGATTGCCTGTGGCCCTCTTTCACCCGTTCGAATTCGAATTGCATCCATAATTTCATAAACAAAGATCTTCCCATCTCCATGGTTTCCAGTACAAGCAATCTCTTGAATCACTTGAACCGTCTTTTCAATCCACTCTTGTGACGTGAACACAATTTCAAATTTAATCTTGGGCACCATATTTACTTCAACTTCACTTCCTCTAACATACTCTGAATGACCCTTTTGCACGCCGCATCCCATTACTTGAGAGACTGTAATTCCATGAACACCCAAAGCATTTAGTGCATCTTTTATTTCTTCATAATTTTCTTCTCTTACAATTGCTTCCATTTTTACCATTTTTATTTTCCTCCTAGTCCAAACCATTAAATGATGGATATGCATTCTCTCCATGTAGCGAAGCGTCTAATCCAACCTTTTCTTCTTGAACACTGACTCTGAGCGGAACAAATATTTTTATTAAAGAAGCGATCAAAAAAGTTCCCACTGCAGACACAACGACTGTTATTAATACACTTAACACTTGTGCTACAAATAATTTCCAATCTCCATGTAATAAGCCGTCCCATCTAGCAATTGGGTTGATTGCTTTTTCAGCAAATATACCTGTTGCAATCGCTCCCCATATACCTCCAATTCCATGACATCCAAATGCATCTAAAGCATCGTCATACTTAAATTTCTTTTTGACTACTGCCATAAAAAAGAAACAAATTGGACTAACTGTCATACCAATTAAAATTGCAGATGGAATGGAAACAAAACCAGCTCCTGGCGTAATCGCCACCAATCCAAGGATTGCTCCTGTCGCTGCTCCAACTACGGTTGGTTTCTTATGAATCAACGTATCTAACGCAATCCATGTTAACATTCCAAATGCAGCTGACGTATTGGTTGTCATAAATGCTTGAACAGCTAACTCATTGGCACCAAGTGCACTTCCTGCATTAAATCCAAACCATCCAAACCATAAAATAAATGCTCCCAATAATACAAATGGGATATTGTGAATTCTATAAGAAAGTTGATCATAACCATGTCTTTTACCAAGGATTAGACATAACACCAATCCACTCACTCCGGAGCTGATATGGACAACATTCCCTCCAGCAAAATCAACCGCTCCTAATACTTCACCAAGAAATCCACCTTTTCCCCATACCATATGCGCAAGTGGATAGTACACCAAAATAGACCATATCGCAATAAACAAAAAGAGTGCTTTAAAATTCATTCTTCCTTCAACTGCTCCTGTAATTAATGCTGGCGTAATAATGGCAAACATCATCTGATAACCAGCAAATGCTAAATGTGGTATCCCTTCTGCATACGGTCCCACATCAAGTCCAACCTGATTCAGTCCAAACCATTGAAGTGAACCAATTATACTAAAATGATCTTCTCCAAAACTAAGTGAATATCCAATCAATACCCATAGCGCAGAAGCCAGTCCCATAATAAACATTGAAGACATCATTGTATTTAATACATTTTTCCTACGAACCAATCCCCCATAAAAGAATGCTAATCCCGGTGTCATAAAAAGAACCATTGCGGATGCAATTAACATAAATGCAATACTACCTGAATTCATAATTTTCCTCCTGAAAAATAAAAATAGGCGCCGGATTTCTCCGACGCCTTTGTCTCACTAGGCAATAATATATAATTTCAGTTCGTATGTCAATCACTATTTTATAACTTTAAACATTTTACTATATTTCATGAATACTTAAAGTAAGTTTTCATTATAAACCGCTCTAGAACCACCGATGAATTTGGGTCTTGTTCGTGCAGCAATAATACTAGCTTCTCCAATTTTCGAATTCTGTAATCGGATTGGAACAGCGACTTCTTTCAAATGCATTCCGATTAATGTTCCTCCAATATCGATTCCTGCATCCGCTTTTATGGATTCAATCACAATAGGATCTGTAAATTTATGATAACAGGTTGTTGCAAATGAACCGCCAGCTTTTTTGACTGGGACCACATTTACTTCTTGATAATTACCAAGTGCAACTCTTTCAACAACGACCGCTCTATTGAGGTGTTCGCAGCACTGCGCCGCAAAATAAACCCCTCGTTCGCCAAAACCCTCTTCAAAACCACTATAAACTTCAAATGCTACATCCTCATTCGAATCTGTACCGATCATACTCCCAACAATTTCACTTGACGAACATCCAATAATCACAATTTGGCCCTTTTTTAGATTCGCTTTATCACACAATTCTAAGGCCATTTCTTTTGCAACCAATCTGATTTGATTCATACTTACTTCCTTTCCTGCAAGCTGTTTTCTTGCGGAATGTTACATGCGCCTGGATTTCCAGCTCTCAATGCATCTATCTTTTCATACTTATTACAGATGACTTCTTTGTCTTCGGCATTCACAATACCTGGCCCAAATCGGAAAACTATTTTCAATAAAATAGGTGTAATGATTGTGGTTATTACAACCATAATAATCACCGGCCCAAAGATAATACTAGATAAAAGTCCTAATTCCGTCCCTTTACTTGCAATAATCAATGCTACTTCACCCCTAGAAATCATACCAACTCCGATTCGAGCCACTTGATAATTTTTATATTTGCATAGCTTCGCTCCTAGTCCACATCCAAGTACTTTTGTTAGAATCGCAACCACTGTAAGTGTTATTGAAAAAGCTATAATTGCAGGTGTCATCTTTGGTAATCGAACAGCTAAACCAATACTTGCAAAAAATATAGGTGACAAATACAGATATGACAATACATCGAATTTAGATGCCAAATACTCTTCGCGCTGTGTTGTTGAAATAATCAAACCGGCTATGAATGCCCCCGTAATATCAGCAACACCAAATACTGCTTCCGCTATATACGCCATCGCAAGGCAAAACACAAACGCAACAATAGTATGGCGATGCATCGGTCTCTCGGATGATTCGCTCCATCTTCTATAAATTTTATAAAACACAATTCCAACCAAAACCGAAAAAACAAAATACAAAATAATTTTTGTTAGTATCCATACTACATTTACACTTGAGTCTGCTAAACTTGTTACAATTGTAAGCCCTATTATACCTAAAATATCATCAATAATCGCAGCACCCAAAATAGCATTTCCGGATCTTGTCTTTAATTTTCCTAATTCTTTTAACGTTTCAACGGTAATACTTACCGATGTTGCAGTTAAGATAATTCCCATAAATAGATTTTGCAAGAAAACTGTGCCCGTTGCATCTGAAGGAATAATGTTTCCTCGATTGAAGAAATAGGAAACCCCAAAACCACCTATCAATGGGACAATTACTCCAAGTAATGCTATTATAAAAGAAGATTTTCCACACTTCTTCATTTCCTTAATATCTGTTTCCATTCCTGCACAAAACATTAGAATAATGACACCTAACTCCGCTGATTGCTTAATAAATTCCGTTTTTTCAATAAGCCCAAAACACGCTGGACCCATTACTAATCCGGCTAGTAGAGCGCCCACAACTTGGGGCATCCTAAATTTTTTTGTAAGTAAACCAAAAAATTTGGTGAATAATAAAATGATTGCTAAATCAAACAAAAACCTATACCCTGCTTCCATCATAAACCTTCTTTCACCCTATATGTTCGATACAAGTGTATAGTATACTCCTCATTTTTTTAGAATTCTAGTCTTTTATTTTTTTTCCTGTGCTTTTCTAAAATACTTGTTCAAAGTATTAATGATATATGTTTTCTGAATTGGTTTCAAAATGTATCCCTGCGGCTTCAGCTCCATTATAGATGCGATTTTTTCTTTTTCAGATACCCCCGTCAAAAAGAACACTGGTATATCCTTTGTTTTATCGTCCTCTCGAAGCTTTTTCAATACCTCTTTGCCATTTTGCACAGGCATTTCATAATCGAGTAGTATTGCATCTGGCTTTTTCTGCGTAATACTAACAAACGCTGCGGATGCGGAATTTGCTAGTGAAATATGAAAATCATCTTCTAATGCTACTTTGATTGCGCGTAACATCAACCCAGCATCATCTACAACAAGTATATGCTTTTTGTGTCCAATACTATTCTCCATTTACTACCTCCTGCTTTGACAATGAAAAAAGCTCCAAATACGTTTCACATAAACGAATTCCCAAATCAAAATCAACGTCTGAGATCGCCATTTTTAGTTTCTTAAATACAATCAAAAAAGAATCCTGTATATCCGTTTTCGAAATATTACTTACCCACTGGTCTGCATGATCTAGATCTTGATTCACTAAAAATTCCTTCAAATTCAGAATTTCTGTACAATAATCGATTATCTCATACTGTACATTTTCCGACCCTTGTTTTGACTCCTTTTTTAATAACTTATGAATTGTTTTTTCTAATCCTTCTATTCTCTCATAAAACATCTCAAGGTCATAAGTGATTTGACTCAGCTGATTTTCTCCTAAGTTCGTTTCAATCTCTTGCGCAAGTTTAGCACTTTTTGAATCCCCCAGCATTTTCACCGTGCTTTTTAATGAATGAATCTCAATTCTAAGCAAGTTCCAATTCTTGTCAGCCTCTATTGCCTTCACCTTACTCACAATTTCTTGAATGCTCTCCACAAAATGATTTGCAACCTCAAGATAAATAGCTTTTCCACCCAATTGCTTCATTGCCCTCTCAACATCTTTGTTTTTCAAGGACTTTTGCATCCAGTCAGTTTTTTTGTCTGTTTTATCAAGATAAGTCTTTTCAATTGAAATCTGTTTTTCCTTTGGAATATACTTCTTTAATATTGCATATAACTTGGACAATTCCACTGGTTTTGATAAAAAATCTGAAAATCCCATTCCCAAGTATTCTTCTTTTGCTCCTAAAATTGCATTTGCCGTGAATATAATAACAGGAGTTAGTTGATCCATATATTCTGGCAATTCTTTCAACTTTCTTAGTGTTTCACACCCATCCATATCGGCCATCATATGATCTAAAAAAATCAAATCATAATTATTTTCTTTAACGATATCAATACATCCTTGACCATTCGATTTTGTCTCAATCTGAATTTTAGTGTTTTTTAGCAATGCTTTTGTCACCCTTAGATTCATATCATTATCATCTACGATCAAAAGTTTTGCATCTGGTGCAATAAAATCCAATATGTCATTGGATAAATCGTATTTATCATTCATTAATATGTTTTTATTAAATTCATTTATTGGTACATTCTCAACTACCTTCTGTTTGATTGCAAATGAGAATTCTGAACCTTCGTTATATACACTCTTTACTTTTATTTCACTGTTTAATTTTTTTAGAATTTGGGCTGATATATACATTCCCAATCCCGTTCCCTCAATATACCGATTACGCTCTTCGTCAATTCGTTCAAAATCAGATGCCAATCGTTTCAAATCCTCTTCCTTAATTCCGATTCCTGTATCTTTTACAACAAATAGAATATCCACTTCATTTGAATATTGGCTTAATCGCTTTATCTCTAGGGATACGCCCCCTTGATGTGTATATTTGACTGCATTGGTCAGTAAATTTATCAAAACCTGCTTAAGTCTAAAATCATCTCCAAATAGATGATTGGGAACCTCCTTATCCACAACAACACTGAAATCAAGCTGTTTATCCGACGCTTTATATTCAATCAGCTGAACAATCTCATTGAGAACCTGTTTCAGTTCATATTCAACAGGAATAATGCTCATTTTTTCAGATTCAATTTTAGACAAATCAAGTATTTCGTTAATTAATGCTAACAAGGTGTTCCCTGCGATTTTAATATTCGATGCGTAATCAACAATATCCTCTTCTTTGCTCTCTCGAAGGATCATTTCATTCATACCAAGTACCGCATTAATAGGTGTTCGTATCTCATGGGACATTTTTGCCAAAAACATAGATTTTGCACTATTGGCAGCATTCGCCTTGCGCTTTTGTTCATCATACAATTCCATCAACACCCTGTCAGGATTTTCAATTGTCAAAAAAATAGCAAGCGAAATTAGTGTTATTGCCATTCCAGATATTAACAAAACTGGGTAAATGGCTTGTAAAAGCGATACTACAACCATCACTGATAAAGACCAAAAAATAACATTTCTTTTACGAATTTCTAATCCTTTCCAATGATAGATAATAAAGCTAAAGGATAGAATAAAATATAGCGCAACACTTACATAGCAAGTCGTTGCCATGGGTCCATAGGAATAATTACCATTCGGTGTTTTCCTATAATAAATCGGCATCCAGACCGTTGCAACTGTTGAAATTATAAAAGGTAAAAGCCAGAGAATAGCAATTGTTTTACTTTGAAGAAAACTTTCTTTTGTAATTGCTAAAACATAGACTGAAAGTAGGCATAAAAAACAATTTATGCTGCCGATGAAAATCTGATGTGCCATTCGATTGATCCAGTTTGGAACCGAATCAATGTGATTGACTGTATAAATTGTAATCATATCAAATACTAAATTAGTAATATTTGCAGTCAAAATATAGGAATAAATAACATGTACTTTACTACTAATCCTTCGGACTGAGAAAAACATTACACTAATAAAAATAGCAAAACACAAACACGCAATTTGTAACCGAATATTATTCATATTATCACCAGCTGTTTTTCATATACAGATTAAATTTACAGTCATAATTTCATTATATCCTATTTTCAGAATATTTCCATCATTATTTTGCGCTTTTTATGTAAAAAGGAGAAGAACATTTGTCCTTCTCCTTTGAATGATATGCAACTAGATTATTATACTTTTGGAAGTGCTTCAAATCCAGCTAATAAATCGGCATCTGTTGGAATATAATCACTCATTTCTTTATCATTAAATTTTTGGTAAGCAACCATATCAAAATAACCAGTTCCTGTAAGTCCAAACACAATTGTCTTTGCTTCCCCGGTTTCCTTGCATTTTAATGCTTCATCCACTGCAACTTTTATTGCATGTGCACTTTCTGGTGCTGGCAATATTCCTTCAATTCTGGCAAATTTCTGAGCTGCATCAAATACTGCTGTTTGTTCAACTGAAGTTGCCTTAATAAAATGATCATCATAGAGTTGCGATACAATCGAACTCATACCGTGATATCTTAGTCCACCTGCATGATTTGCTGCTGGTATATAATTACTTCCCAATGTATACATTTTTGCCAATGGACAAACTTTTCCAGTATCACAAAAATCGTAAGCATATTTTCCTCTTGTTAAGCTTGGACATGATGCAGGTTCTACTGCAATAATCTCATAGTCTGCTTCTCCTCTTAACATTTCACCAACAAATGGAGCTATTAAACCGCCCAAATTTGAACCACCACCTGCGCAGCCAATAATTATATCGGCTTTCACATTATATTTGTCTAATGCTTTTTTTGTTTCTAATCCAATAATCGTCTGATGTAATAAAACCTGTGATAATACAGATCCAAGCACATAACGATAACCTTCTTGAACCGTTGCAGCTTCTACAGCTTCTGAAATTGCACAGCCTAAACTGCCTGATGTTCCAGGAAATTCCTCATTCATTTTTCGACCAATATTAGTTTCCATAGAAGGAGATGGTGTGACTTTTGCCCCATATGTTCTCATTACCTCTCTTCTAAAAGGTTTTTGATCATAGGAACATTTCACCATATACACCTGGCAATCTAAATCAAAATACGAACAAGCCATTGATAACGCCGTTCCCCACTGTCCAGCCCCTGTTTCTGTTGTAACTCCTTTTAACCCCTGCATTTTTGCATAATAAGCTTGTGCTATTGCAGAATTTAACTTATGGCTACCAGAGGTATTATTTCCTTCAAACTTATAATAGATATGTGCTGGTGTATCAAGTTCTTTTTCCAAGCAGTAAGCTCTTACAAGTGGTGAAGGTCTGTACATTCTATAAAAATCAAGGATTTCTTGTGGAATATCAAAATAAGGTGTTGTCTCATCCAATTCCTGTTTGGCTAATTCCTCACAAAAGATTGGTGTTAATTCTTCCAACGTAATTGGTTGTAATGTTCCAGGATGTAATATCGGAGCTGGTTTATTCTTCATATCAGAACGAACATTATACCACTGAGTTGGCATTTCTTTTTCATCTAAATAAATTTTGTATGGAATTTCACGATTCATTTGTTATACCTTCCTTTTCACGTTTATCATAAACTATTTCCATTCTACAAAACGAATGCCTTGGTGTCAAGAAAGACTCCGTTTATTGCATTATTCTCATTGTATGTTAGAATGAATCAAGAATCTATTTGTTAAACCAAACTACTTATGAGGAGAATACGCTATGTCATCACAATTTAATGAACAAACATTTACAATCAAGAAAAAAATTCTATCTTTGGGAGGATCGGAATTTCAAATCCTGAACTCCTCATCTCAAGTTGTTCTTTTTTCAAAAATGAAGGCTTTTAAACTAAAAGAAGACATTCGACTTTTCACCGGTTCCGATATGCAAACCGAACTTGTTAATATTCACGCAAGAACAATTTTTGATGCTTCTGCAACCTATGATGTTACTGACTCGCTAACTGGAACAAAAATTGGTGCACTTCAAAGACAAGGTCTAAAATCAATCATTCAGGATGAATGGACTATCCTTGATGCCAATGATCAGCCCGTAGGAATGATCAAAGAAGATAGTACTGCTCTTGCTCTGGTTCGCCGTTTCTTAACAAATCTTATTCCACAGACATTTCAAATTTATTATGGTAATAACGTTATTGGCGAAATGAAACAGAATGTAAATCCTTATTCATCAAAATTAGTAGTCGATCTCACCAAAGATGTACAATCTCAATTAGATCGCCGACTTGCAGCTGCAGCTGGTGTTTTATTATGCGCTGTTGAAGGAAAACAAAACTAATAAACAATCAACGGACATTCTACACTTGTAGAATGTCCATTGTATGTGCTCCAGCCCCAATTAAATCCATTCGTTCACACGTTGCAAACTGATACTGAACAAAATGTTGAAATGTCTCTTCATCCATAGCATTTAAAACTGGTCTCATATAATTAGAAGGTCCATCTGGAGAAATAATCTTGATTCTTTTTAGCCCAACGGCTTTATTAATTTGATCTATGTCTTCTAGTCGAACATAATCATAAAGGTCTTTGGGTGTTGATATTGTATGGTATTCCGTGGTAAGTCGACCCTCTTCTATGCACTCTTTCAAATGATTTTCTTTAAACGCATAGGTTAATACTCCATACTCATTCATACAGTAGGCCACAAAAATATATCCTCCTGGTTTTGTCACTCGTTTGGCTTCTTCTAGGGCCTTACATTTTTCTTCAAAAGAAAACAAGTGATACATCGGACCAAATAGCAATGTTACATCAAAACTATTGTTTTGGAATCTTTTCAGTTTCAGAGCATTTCCTTGATACGCCTTAACACTTGATTGTTTTGATTTTAAAATTCCCAAATTATACTTCACTAATTCAACAGCAGATACATCATACCCTTCATTTGCTAGGTAAACACTGTATTTGCCAGTACCGGCACCAACATCTAACACCTTTGGTGATTCAAATGTTTCTAAATAGTCTTTGATATATTTCATCGACGTCATAAATTCTACTTGACCATGTCTTGAATTTAATCTTTTTTCTTCATTAAATTTATTATAATATTCAACTAATTCCATCATTCTTATTATCCACTCTTTTTTTCCACTTTTTATATACAACCATAATTACAATAAACGAAATAAGCTGCGCTACAATGATACGAATTGGTTGATATTCATCTACGCCTGTACTTGTTTCAATATGGATCATATTTGACAAGGTATTATTCAAAAAATGCTCTCCAATACCTACCCATAATACACCCGTCATATTCAAAAACCAACCCCACTTGATACTCATCATTCCAGATAAGATTGCATATACAAAAATCATAATAATCACTGTTATTGCATTCATGTCACCTTCTAAATAACTTCTAAATGGCATAATGAAGTGCCATAATCCGAAGAAGATTGCCGCAATGAGATTTGCTTTACCAAAAGAATACTTTTCTTTGGCGATTTTGATGAAAAGACCACGAAATACTCCCTCTTCCATCACAACATTAATCACATTAAATAGAATACATAGTGCAAAAAACAGAATCGAAGCATTTTTTACAAGTGAATCCGTTAACGAGAAGCCTGATATATAGAATTGAATACTTGGGTTATGCCCATTTACAAATAAGAGCAAATATTCCATCCCAATGATTGGCACGATAAATGCAAGTCCAATTCCTATTCCTAGAATTTTGTGGATAAAATTCTCACCAAGTTTTGTCTGATCCATTTTTAATACAAGGTACTCAAACCCTCTAAAAAATAGACAACTTACAAAAATCAGAAGGATTTTTTCAAACTACTCATCCATATCCGCTCCTTTGTATCAATAAATTTACAATTCACCACAAACCATCATTCTATTCATTTCATATAACAACTCTAGTATACTATACCCATTCTCCCTAGCACTTTCAAGTGAAATAATGAGTTTATCACAAACGGAAACCACTTCTTCATTGGATGATGGTTCGTTTAGTGCCTTTACAATGTCAACCCCATCTTCTTTCTCTAATGCCGTAACCATTCTAAGAATTGATGTAAGTGAGTAATTTGCACATCTCAATGCTCTTACCACTCGTATTTGTCTGATTTGTTGTTCACTGTAGTCATGATAACCATTTTCTTTCTTATGAATTTCAATTAAACCATTCCTCTCCCAATTCCTTAACGTATCTGACTTGACATCAACAATCTGAAGGACTTCTTTCCTTGAATAAGCTCTTGCATTGGAATAAATCCCGCTTCTCTCTGGAGTGAAATTTTGCTTCCCCAGCAAAGTATGGATCAGGGACTGAACAATTTGAGCGGCCTCTTTTGCATTATCAATTTCTGCGTTTACACCCTTTATATATTCTTCCCCATGAATAATGGCTTGTTCGATATGTCCAAGCGCCATTTCCCTAATTAGAAGTATCATTCTTTTTCGAAGACCACTTTGTACGATTGGTATTCGAAGTGCAACCTGAATCAACCTCACTTGCATAATATGCAGTGAGGTAAAAACTCGGTATCCATTTTCTTTTCGCTCTGGTTTTGTAATAAATCCTATTTCTTCATACATTCGAATTGTATTTGGGTGAACCCCTATGACTGCTGCCACCTGACTCGTTGAATAGCTCTTCAAATAAAATACACCACCCCTTAATAAACCTTTATAAATAGTTTGCCGTAATGGACTGTCTACAATTTATTAAGTCCTCTGGCTTTCCTTCAAAAATAATTGTTCCACCTTTATGTCCACCTTCTAACCCCACATCAATGATCCAATCCGCATTTCTAATAATATCCAAGTGATGTTCAATTACAATCACTGTATTTCCTCGATCAACAAGTTTTTGTATGAGCTTTAAAATTAATTCTATATCTGCCATATGCAGTCCCGTTGTTGGTTCATCTAGGATATAGATATTACCTTTCTTTTGAAGTTCTTTGGCTAATTTTAGTCGTTGACACTCACCACCTGACAATGTATCAAGTGATTGTCCTAAACGCATATAATGCAAACCAACTTGATTTAGGTACATGATCTTACGAATTGTAACTAAATATACTGCTGTCAACTCCATTATGAGTTGCAAAAAGTTTGCGAATTCCATCCATAATTCCAGTATAGGTTGCTGGGTTTGACCTAAGGTTTGCTCCAACGGGTGATTGATCAATCACGATGGCTTGATCAAATTCTTTTGCGAACACCTGATTCACAAGCGTTGATTTTCCAGATCCAGCAACTCCCGATATAACCGTGAAAATACCCTTTGGAATTCGTAGTGACACCCCTTTTAGATTATGAAGCGAACTTTTTGACGTTTCGTAAAACTCATTGCTAACCCGTACATTTTGTTTTATTGGCATTTTTCGAAGTAAAAACTGTCCCGTCAAAGTATCCGACTCTAGCAACTGTTCATAAGTTCCTTCGAAAACAATTTTCCCACCACTAGACCCGGCTTTTGGACCCATATCAATAATATAGTCTGCTATTTTAATAACATCCGGGTCATGCTCAACAACAAGGACTGTATTCCCTTTATCCCTCAATTTAATGAGTAACTCGTTCAATCGATGAACATCTCTTGGGTGCAGTCCAATGCTTGGTTCATCAAAAATATAAATTACATCTGTTAAATTACTTAACAAATGTTTTACCATTTTAACTCTTTGTGATTCTCCACCCGATAATGTAGTTGTCTCTCGATTTAGGAACATATAATCTAAACCAATATCGATCAAATCTTTTAATCTAGCTTGAATATTTTGTATAACAGGTTCTATTTTGGGATCCGTTATGGTGTACGTCCAATTCAGCAATTCGTCAATTTGCAAATCACATACGTCTGCAATGGAATACGTTCCGATTTTGCTCTCAAGTATGGATTCATTATATCTTTTTCCATTGCAGCAATCACACGTTTTTTCCACAGCAAATTTTGTCATTCGCTTCTTTCCCGTATCTGTTTTTTCCTCTCCACCCCTAATATTCTGCCTAAGAAAACGCTCCACTAAACCTTCATATGTAAAATTTGTTCCTTCAATAATGCTAGACTTCATTTTTTCAGATTTGCAATAAACCAACTGTTCAAACTCTAATTCCGTATAATCCTTTATTTTTTTATCTAAGGAAACACTGATTAATTAACACTATTCTCAGCATTTTCCTTTTTTGTCAAGTTTCAAGAAAATATGGGCTGGTTTTATCCCTGTTTTCTTAGGTTTATACCCTATTTTGAGGTGGTTTCCTCATAAAAGGGCGCACTTATGCCATACACCTCAGGAAATCCCGAGTTCGGCCAGACCTGCTACACATCACAAGGTTGGCACTGGCAAATAATACATTGAATCGATTCATGTTTTTATCGATTCCTTTATAAACAACTTTCGCATAGCCCATTTGATTTTTGACTATAAGAAAAGCGTGTTCTACTTTACAACGGATAGATGATTTATCATGTTCCATTTTCTTGTCCCAATTGAGACCTTTGAAATTATCAACCATTTTAAGACTTGAAGGACGTTTGTTGATTCGGAATTCAATCTTTGAAAGCTCTTTATTATCTTTTATTTCAGAACGTTCTGGTGCACCAAGATATCCGGAATCACCATACATGACATGGTCATCTTCGCGTAACAATTTTGATGTTTCTGATACATCATGCATATTTGCGGATGTACCAGTAATTGTGTGAACGTATCCACTACCCGCATCTACTCCGGCATGAACCTTCATTCCAAAGTACCACTCGTTGCCTTTCTTAGTCTGGTGCATTTCAGGATCACGTTTACCTTCCTGGTTCTTGGTCGATTTTGGTGCTGCAATAATGCTTGCATCAACAATGGTGCCTCCATGCATCATAAGACCAGATTCATCAAGACGTTTATTAACATCTGCAAAGATTTTTTCACCAATCCTGTTTTTTTCGAGCATGTGACGAAACTTTAGTAGCGTAGTAGCGTCCGGAACTTGCTGATCAGTGAAATCTATATGCATAAACGAACGCATGGCATAGCTGTCATAAATGGCATCTTCGATTCCTTCATCTGAAAGATTAAACCATATCTGCATGAGATACATGCGCAGCATTGTTTCAATACCAATAGGCTTACGTCCACGTGTATTGTTGAAATAGAATGGACGAATCATATCAGCCCAGTATTTCCATGGAATGATTTCTTCCATGGCATCAAGGAATTCTTCTCGTTTGGTTTTCTTCTTTCGATTGGAAATATTCAATATCAGTAAGAGTTAATTGTTTCATAGGTATACGACCTTTCAGTTGATACCTATATTATACTATATTTTAGGTGTAAATGCTCGAATTAATCAGTGTTTCCCTAGCTATTATCTATAGGTTTTCTGTGAATGTCAATAAAAAAGTATTATTATAACTGCACCGTTATTTTTCTGGCACTTTCTCAAAAAGAAAGAAGCGAAACACATAAATCTGTTTCACTTCTTTCTTTTCACATATCCTTAATTAATAACTAATTATGAAAATAAGATACTGACTCTTCCAAGTCCAGCGCCATACGATTCATTTTCTCGCAGTTTTCATTAACTGTCCTTACCTCTGCTATGATTTCATAAATATTGGCATTTACTTCTTCATTACTTGCAGCATTTTCCTGACTGATTGCACTTAAATCCTGTACATTTTCGATTACCTTTTCTTTGTAGTTTGCCAGATTATCTGTTTTTTCTGAAATAGATTTAATGGCAATGACAGATTGATCAATATTATCACTAAGCTCTTCGTATTTCTTTTGCGTTGTCAAAACATTTTCCTGCTCTAACATAATCAACGAATATACGCCATCAGCCAGTTGGACAGACTTTTTGGACTTTTCAGTAATTTTTTGAGCAATGTTTTTAATCATTTCAGCACCATCAGAACTTTGTTCCGACAAATGTCTGATTTCTTCAGCCACTACTGAGAATCCTCTTCCATGTGCACCTGCTCTGGCAGCTTCAATGGAAGCATTTAAACTAAGAAGGTTTGTTTGCTCTGAGATGGATAAAATCAACTCTACTGCCTTATCAATATCTACGATAGAATCATTTGTTTCCTTTATTTGCGACGAAATATCATTTATAGCACTTACAGATTTTTTACTGTTTTCCATAATTGTATTCATATTCACTTTTGCTTCACCATTTGTCTGCAAAATGCTTTCTGAACTGTTGTATAAATGTTCTACACTTTCAAATATATCATTTACACAAATTCCAATTTCCA
>Ga0209800_10000509_pt1 | contig 59413 bp, 48 predicted proteins | sample Higcelweek8metaG_FD_187174 | JGI IMG/M metagenome (GOLD analysis project Ga0209800, IMG submission 187174) | Freshwater pond sediment microbial communities from the University of Edinburgh, under environmental carbon perturbations - High... | ecosystem: Environmental > Aquatic > Freshwater >...
ACAATCCTCTCCCTCTTCCCCCGCTACCGGCTACCGGCTACCGACTACCGGCTACCGGCTACCGACTACCGACTACCGACTACCGACTACCGACTACCGACTACCGACTACCGACTACCGACTACCGGCTACCGACTACCGACTACCGACTACCGACTACCGACTACCGACTACCGACTACCGACTACCGACTACCGACTACCGACTACCGACTACCGACTACCGACTACCGACTACCGACTACCGACTACCGGCTACTGAATACCGACTTCCCGTTCCCTCATTGCTTGACACTGGATTATCAACCTGAATTCCCGGAGAAAATGTAACCATGGTCGCCACAAATCAATGAAAAAAAGAGGGTTATGTGCAAATAACCCTCTTTTTTTTGCCTTAAACATAGTCACATTACTAACGATAAAAAAAGGAGGCGCCCATGGCTTTTCTATAGCAGGACATACCAATTTGTCTCTTAATCGAAACCCCGACAGTTGTTTTTATCGGCGAAGCCAGAGAAAACCAGCTGCCAATTTCCTTTCGTGCAAATTCGTGTAATTCGTGGGCAACTCCCCCTCTTCATCAGAGTATTTTCTGCTACGATTCAACCTCCCCGAGGCATGGGACTCCCGTCCTTGACCCCGCATCGTTATAATTCTCCGGGAATTCAGGTATAAACGCATTATTCAAATAGAATTGGTAAATGCCATCTCCGCGCTATCAGGCCCGCTGAAATTCGGGCCTTTTTTATTATTTTTCACTTCACGTCACCACAATCGGAGAACATTCAATACTACTATCGCACCCGAACACCATGCGCATTCACGATCTCGACCCGGAAAACAGGCCAAGGGAACGATTGCTGCTCTATGGCGCGTCATCTCTCAGCCCGGCGGAACTTCTGGCAATCATCCTCCGTTCAGGTTCAAAAAATCTCAACATCATCGATACCTGTCACGAAATCATTGCCGCTTACGGCCTCGAACGGCTTGCCGACCTTCCTCTGTCGGAACTGCAGAAAATCAGGGGAATAGGCCCGGCAAAAGCAATGCAGATCTCTGCTATTTTCGAACTGAACAAGCGGATTCATTTCCGAAAAAACAATAACAGAAAAATTCTGTCGGCCAGAGATGTGTCCGAATACATGGCGGGACGAATTCCTGATGAAACAAAGGAACACCTCTTTGTTCTGCATCTGAATACCAAAAACAGGGTGATCCGTCACGACATCGTATCGGTAGGAACCCTGAACGCATCGCTTATCCATCCGAGAGAGGTTTTCAAATCCGCTATCAGAGAAAGCGCTCACGCAATTATTCTCGTACACAATCACCCTTCGGGCGATGTGGAACCCAGTAACGCCGACCGACAGGTCACGGAAATTCTCAAAAAGGCAGGCGGGATATTACAGATAGAACTGCTCGATCATGTAATTGTGGGAAAAGAAAACTGGTTCAGCTTTCGTGAACACTCGCTTCTCGGATGAAGGCCGGTTCCATGCGCCCGGAATAAAAAGCCTCCGGCAAAGGCTCTTCGACTGCGGCGAAACAGACGGAACCGGATAAACGGTAAAGGAGTTGTAACGATCCTGCAGCTGAGGAGTAGCAGTGCATGATCCGCCGACAATTCAGGACTGCCGGCTTAGCCGGCAACTGACTGTCCGGATTGAGGAACTTCCGTACCGGTGTTAACATTGAGTTCCCGGACATTTTTTGCCTGATACCCTTTCTGGGTTTTTTCAAGCTCGAACTCAACCTCGGCATCCTGGTTAAGGACTTTAAAGGTTTGCTCCGAAACGATCGCGGAAAAATGGACGAAAACATCTTCGCCGCCATTCGGATTCACAATAAAGCCATAGCCTTTTTTGCCGTCAAACCATTTAACTTTACTTCTTTCCATGATAAATGCGGGGCTTTACCATTAGCTGAGGTGCAATTACGATTGCTGACTTTTTGCCATAATAAATATAGGCATTTCTCTCTCTTTTATGCTCTTTTATTTCACTTTTTCAACATTTAACACGCATAGTTCACGCCGGACGATAAAGATTACCCAAAAAAAACATATGCTGTATTTTCCAATTAAAGCAAAAAAAACCCGACAAAAATAATGAGACATATCATACTTGTCACCGGCGCCGGCAAGGGTATCGGAAAAGCAATCGCAGTTGAATTTGCCCGATACTCCGAGCGAAACCCATCATTCGAACCGGTACTGGTACTTGCATCGAGAACCTCCGGAGACCTGGAAACGGCAGCGGCCGAGTGCCGGAAATACGGAGCTGAGACCGATTGCATAACAACGGACATCGCCGAGGCGGCAAATGCCGTGCGTCTGGCCGAAACGGTCATCGAACGGTACGGAACTGTCGATTGTCTGGTCAACAATGCCGGAGTAGGACGTTTCAAACCCTTCACCGAACTTACCGAAGAGGATTTCGACTACACCGTAGCGACCAACCTCAAAGGCACCTTCTTTCTCACCCAGAAACTTTTCCCCGTTATGGAACAGCAGAGAAAAGGACATATTTTTTTCGTCACCTCCATAGCGGCCGAAAAAGCCTTCAAGACGTCCTCCATCTACAGCATGACGAAATTCGCACAGAAAGGGCTGCTCGAAGCGCTCCGCCTCTACGCCAGAGAGTGCAATGTCCGTATCACCAACGTCATGCCGGGAGCGGTATATACCCCTATGTGGGGAGAGGTTCCCGAAGAGATGCAGTCGATGATGATGATGCCTGAAGACATTGCCTCCGCTGTTTCGGGAGCCTATTTTCTGCCGGAAAGAACATCGGTGGAGGAGCTTGTCATCCGTCCGGTCGGAGGAGATATCAACGAATGACACAAAACAGTCTGCTCTGTCTGTTTAATATCGTGAGCGGTTTGAAGGCAAGGCGGATGGAGTCCCGAATCATTGGCGCAAACGAGGCAATCGAATCGCGGAACAAATAAATCGAGGGAGCCAAAGAAAAAGCAGTTGTGGGAAAGCAGCTGTTTTTCCCTTATTTTCCCGATACTTCTTTCCAAAAACACTATCGTATCGAAACAGCACTATGAGTTTAAAGGATAAAATAGACGCAGATCTGAAAGCATCCCTGAAAAGCGGAAAAAAAGACCGCCTCAACGCCATCCGCTCCATTCGCGCTGCGCTGCTTGAAAAAGAGGTCTCAATCCGGGTAGGAGGGACGGGCTCGCTCTCCGAAGAACAGGAAACAGAAGTGCTCGTCAGCATTGCAAAAAAACGACGCGACGCCATCGAGCAGTTTACCGCAGGAAACCGTCCTGATCTTGCCGAAACGGAGCAGTCCGAGCTGAAAGTCATCGAAGAATACCTGCCCGAACCGGTCTCCGACGAAGAGATCGTCGCGACCATCCGGGAGATTATCGCTAAAACTGGAGCATCATCCATGAAAGACATGGGCCGGGTCATGGGAGAAGCCATGAAAGCGCTCAAAGGCAAGGCAGATGGAGGAAAAGTCCAGCAGGTCGTCAAATCGCTGCTTCCGGCATAACCCTTTTCAAGAAAAAACATGCTTGATATTACCTATATCCGCCAGAATCAGGACGACATCATAGTCATGCTCAGGAACCGGTTGCTTGAAAACGAAATACCAAGGGTTACCGAGCTGCTCGAACTCGACCGGCAGCGCCGGGAACTGGTACAGCAGGCCGACGATATGAAAGCCATGCGCAACAGGGTCTCCCGCGATATAGCCGACATGAAAAAATCCGGCAGCGGCCCTGCCGATGAGCTTATCGGAAAAATGAAATCGGTCGCTGAAAATATTGCGGCAAGCGACACTTCCCTCAAAAACCTTGAATCGGCAATCGAGGAGATCCTGCTGACGCTTCCCAACAGACTGCACGACTCCGTACCCGTCGGCAAAAGCGCGGAAGAGAACGTTATCTGTAAAGAGCACGGGGGATACGACTATCCGCTTGACTTTCCTCTGAAAAATCATACCGAGCTTGGAAAATCACTCGGCATCCTCGACTTCGAACGCGGAGCCAAAGTCGGAGGCGCAGGATTTCCTGTCTATACCGGTAAAGGAGCGAGGCTGGAACGGGCGCTCATCAATTTCATGCTCGACACGCACACCTCTTGCCACGGTTATACCGAAATCTTTCCACCGTTCCTTGTCAATCGCGAATCGCTCAGGGGTACCGGACAGTGGCCTAAATTTGCCGACCAGGTCTATACCATCGAAGAAGACGGACTCTACGCCATTCCGACCGCAGAAGTACCGGTAACCAATCTGCATCGCGGCGAAATGCTCGATGCAGCAGACCTTCCGATAGCCTATGCCGCATACTCGGCATGTTTCAGAAGAGAGGCCGGCAGCTATGGAAAAGATACCAGAGGATTTCTGAGGGTTCACCAGTTCAACAAGGTTGAAATGGTCCGCTTTACCCGACCTGAAGTTTCATACGAGGCTCTCGAAGAGATCCGGCAGCACGCAGAAGCGATTCTTCTGGCGCTGAAAATACCATATCGGGTGTTGCTGCTCTGCAGCGGCGATATCAGTGCAAACGCGACCAAATGTTACGACATAGAGGTCTGGTCGCCTGCAGAAAATAAATATCTCGAAGCGTCGAGCTGTTCCAACTTCGAGGACTACCAGTCCCGGCGCATGAACATCCGCTACCGCCCGGACGGCAAATCCCGGCCGGAATTCGTCCATACCCTCAACGGCTCGGGACTTGCCACCTCACGTCTCATGGTCTCGCTGCTCGAACACAACCAGACCCCTGAAGGCAGGGTTATCGTTCCCGAAGTTCTCAGACCCTACACCGGATTCGACATCATCGACTGATTTCGAAAATCCGCCTTCAGAAAAGACCGGATCGTAAAACAGAAAGAGATGCCCAGATAAAAGGCATCTCTTTTTTTTCTTGCCGCAGGCGTGCCTCATAAACTCCGGAGAAGCGGCATGCCCTCTGCGCAGAATGGACGCAACCGGGAAATGAGAATGTCACGCTCACCGCCAGAAGGCCGAAGCCCGGCTTCGGAATCAAGAACGCGGGATGCCCCGATCAGGCTGCGCTGTGCGCCTTGACCGCCCGTTCATCCTTGAACTCCGTGACCATACGTCCGACCTTTTCGACATCGATAAGAAAAGCATCATGGCCGTATGGCTCGTCGAGATAGATCACCCGTGAATACCGCATTAGCCGTCCGAGCTCCTCCTGCTCCTCTTTCGGATAGAGCACATCGCTGATGATGGAAAGAATCTCAACCGGTATATGCAGCGAACCGAGAACCTCCTCATACACGCCCCTTCCCCTCGAAAGGTCATGCATATCCATGGCTTTCGTCAGGGTCACGTAAGTGTTGGCATCAAACCGGTCAACCAGCTTCCGACCCTGATAGTGCAGGTAGCTCTCCACCCGGAACAACCCGTCATCCTGAACATCACGCCCGAACCGGGACTGGAAATTCTCGAAACTCCGGTAACTGCACATAGCCATCATTCTCGCTGCCGCCAGACCCGAAGCCGGCGGACGATCTGCCTCATACCAGCCGCCGTTCCAGTCGCGATCGGCATAGATAGCCTGACGCTGAGCCTCGCTCTGGGCGATACACCATGACGAATGCCGCCCTGAAACCCCCATCGGCATCATGGCCTGCACCATCTTCGGATAAAGGAATCCCCACTCGAGCACCTGCATGCCGCCGAGTGATGCGCCGACCACAAGACGAATGCGATCGATACCGAGTTCGTCAAGCAGCAGCTTCTGGGCATGCACCATGTCCCGGATAGTGATCCGGGGAAAATCAGGCCCGTAATGACGGCCTGTCAGCGGATTCAGCGACAACGGACCGGTTGTGCCGTAACAGCTTCCAAGCACATTGCAGCAGATAATGAAATCTTTCGCCTCATCGAACGCTCCCCCTTCGGCGAACATACCGTCCCACCATGCATCGGCATCGGCCGAGCCGGTCAACGCATGGCAGATCAGAATAACATTACTCCTCTCCGGGTCAGGTTTTCCCCATGTTCTGTAAGCGATACGCAGTTCCGGCAGCACGCCGCCAGACTCTGTTGCAAATGGTCTCTGCGATACAAAATACCGAGTCTTCTCTGAAATGAGCTCCCTGTAATCCCTCATCTGTTTCAGTTCAATGTTGCAAATGCCTGTTCAAAATCCGCTTTTATATCATCGATATGCTCGATACCGACCGATACCCGCACCATATCGAGCGACACCCCCGCAGCCGACTGCTCGTCGGGAGTAAGCTGCTGATGAGTTGTCGATGACGGATGGATAACAAGGGTTTTCGCGTCGCCCACATTGGCAAGGTGGCTTGCCAGGCGAACGCTTTCGATAAAGCGAACCGTCTTCTCGTACCCCCCTTTTACCCCGAACGTCAGAACGCACCCGAACCCGTTCGTCAGATATCGCAACGCCTGGCTGTGCGTCGGGTGCTCCTCGAGCCCGGGATAGTTCACCCAGGCGACCGAAGGATGCGCAGCAAGCCACCGCGAAAGCTCGAGGGTGTTGTCGGCATGACGCTGAACGCGAAGGGAGAGCGTCTCAAGCCCCTGCAGCAGCATGAACGAATTGAACGGGCTGATCACCGGACCGAAATCGCGAAGTCCCTCGACCCTTGCCTTGATGATAAAGGCAAGATCGCCGAACGTTTCACGAAACTTCAGCCCGTGATACCCCTCCGAAGGCTCGCTCAGCATCGGAAACTTTCCGTTTCCCCAGTCGAAGGTTCCTCCATCGACAATCACCCCGCCCATCGAGGTGCCGTGACCGCCGATCCACTTGGTAGCAGACTCCACCACGATCGAAGCCCCGTGCTGCAGAGGCCGGCAGAGATAACCGCAGCAGCCGAACGTATTGTCCACCACCAGCGGAATACCATGCTCCCCTGCAACGGCGGCAATCGCCTCGAAATCAGGAACATGAAAAGCCGGATTGCCGATCGATTCAAGATAGAGAGCCTTGGTGCGATCATCCACGGCATCACGGAATGCCGACGGATCATTGCCGTCGACAAACTTCACCGTAATGCCGAGACGTCCGAAAGCGACCTTGAACTGGTTATAGGTACCGCCATAGAGATAGCTTGAAGAAACGATATTGTCGCCAGCCTGGCAGAGACTGGTCAGAGCGATGAACTGCGCCGAATGTCCGCTCGCCACGGCAAGAGCCGCCTTGCCCCCCTCGAGAGCGGCCACGCGCTGTTCGAAGACGTCGGTTGTCGGGTTCATCAGGCGGGTATAGATATTGCCGAACTCCCTCAGAGCAAAAAGATCGGCTCCGTGGGCCGCGCTGTCGAAGGTATAGGATGTGGTCTGATAAATAGGCACCGCACGCGACTTCGTCGTCGGGTCCGGCTGCTGGCCGGCATGAACCTGCAGCGTTTCAAACCGGTATGGAGTATGTAAATTGCTCATGATAAACGACTGTTGAATAATTGCCGCTACCTGAGTGGAACTGGAACTGTAAGACCGTGGAAACCGCGACCTTGAAAGGTCAAAAGAGAGGTATGAACGTGCAGAATGGCAGACATACCATCATCTCTCCCGGCTCGCAGTCCGGGATGGAATTGGCACCAATCACTGTGCGTGACGGTTGCCAAGGCTTCTCAGGGCCAGTCCCTCCACCTTTCTCGATGATAGCGTTAAATGCTACAAAGAACATTTCATATAGTTAATCTACAACGGCATTAGTTATTTTACAAATCGCATCGATAAAGAAAAACACAATACAGAACTTCCCGAATGACGAAAAAAGAATCCATGACGTCGAGAGAACTTGCCCTGAAAGTCCTCCAGAACATTGAAAGCGGAGAAAAAAAATCGGGAAATGCACTTCACGAGCAGCTTTCGCACACAACGCTCAACCAGAACGACCGCGCACTGGCAACGGAACTCGTCAACGGCGTCCTGCGCCGCCGCCTGACTCTCGACACCCTCATCGGCAGATTCTACCACCACCGTTACGAAAAAGCCGCTCCCGTACTGAAAAACATTCTTCGGATCGGTGCTTACCAGCTGATCTATCTCGACCGTATTCCCCACTGGGCAGCGGTCAACGAATCAGTCTCTCTGGCACGCAGATACAAAGGAGAACGTATGGCAAAACTGGTCAACGCCGTTCTCAGAAACATCACTCCCGAAGCCATATCGGCCGACCTCGACCCCTCGGGAAAGATGAAGGAAATCCAGCGACTTTCGATCACCAACTCTCATCCCGAATGGCTGCTGGAACGATGGATCGCGAGGTATGGAAAAAAACGCGCCGCTGCCATTCTCGAATACAACAACTGCACGCCGCTCACCGGTTTCAGAATCAATCCACTGAAAACAAATCCGCAGGAATTTCTCGCGAACGAGAGCATGAAAAACGCCCGGATCGGAAAAAGCGGGCTTGACAACTTCTTCCTCTCGACGGAGTTCTCCTGTTACGAATCCGCCATCAAACAAGGCCTGCTCACCGTACAGAACCCGACGCAGGGCCTTGCATGCCTGCTCTGCGATCCGCAACCCGGAAGCACTCTCCTCGACCTCTGCGCTGCGCCCGGAGGCAAATCGACATTCTGCGGCGAACTCATGCAAAACACGGGAAACATAACCGCCGTTGACCTCTACGGCCAGAAACTGCAGAAATTATCCGGACACGCAGGCGAACTCGGCATCACCGTCATCTCGACCGCCGAAGCCGATGCCCGTACATACCTGCCGGAACAACCTCCTGCGGCCATTCTGCTCGATGCGCCCTGCAGCGGCACCGGTGTCCTTGCAAGACGAGCCGAACTGCGCTGGAAACTCACGCCGGAAACAATAACGGAACTCGCACACCTGCAGGTCGAACTGCTCGACCATGCCGCATCGCTGCTTGCCGAAAACGGCACGCTTCTCTATGCCACCTGCTCCATAGAACCTGAAGAAAACGAGCAGCAGATAGATGCGTTCCTCATCCGTCACCCCGAATTCATACGGGACCCGACAAGCGGATCTCTTCCCGAACCCTTCGCATCGAAAGCCTGTACCAACGGAACCCTCCTGACGCTGCCGGGCGAACAGGAAGGCTTTGACGGAGGATTTGCCCAACGGTTGAAAAAAACCGCTCCATGAACATGCACGACCTCGACGAACCCTACAGGAGAACGCTTGAAAACTTTCTGAATCACCTCTCCGTAGAGAGAAACTTCTCGATAAATACCCGCGACTCGTACAGGAACGACCTGACGCGATATCTGCTCTTCATGCAGGACGAAAACAAAGATATCGGCGCCGTCGAAACTGCGGATATCCGCAAATTTATCTCGGAACTGCATGCGACCGGACTCGAAGCAAGCACTCTGGGCCGAAACATCTCCGCAATCCGTTCGCTGCACAAATTTCTCCTGATCGAACGAACTCTCGAAACCAATCCTGCCGAAACCATACAACAGCCGAAACTGGCAAAAAACCTCCCTGACGTACTCAGCCTGAGCGAAGTCATGAGTCTGCTCGAAGCGCCCCTGCAGCAGAACCCTCCGGGAAAATTTCTGCTGCGCGACAAAGCCATCCTTGAATTTCTTTACGCCGCAGGAGTACGGGTCAGTGAACTGACCGCCCTGCAGCAACAGCACCTCTATTTCGATGCCGGTTTTGTAAGAATATTGGGAAAAGGATCGAAAGAAAGGCTCGTACCGGTAGGAAATGCCGCCATAGAGGCGATAACGCAATACCAGAATCAGCTGCGAATCGGAATGGTCACAAAAGAATCGGAAGACTGCCTCTTTCTCAATGCACGAGGCAAAAAGCTGTCGAGAATGGCCGTCTATCTTATGGTAAAAGAGTATGCCGTCCTTGCCGGAATCCCGAAAAACATAAGCCCGCACACCCTTCGGCACACCTTTGCCACTCATCTGCTCGAAGGAGGAGCCGACCTCCGTGCCGTTCAGGAAATGCTCGGCCACAGCTCCATTCTTGCAACCCAGATCTACACCCACATTGACCGCTCATTCATCAGGGAAGTACACAAAACATTCCATCCGAGAGCGTGAAAAAACCGTTCGCCCTCAGCGGGAGCCCTGTTCCGTCAGCCACTCCGAAGCCTTTTTACTGCCCAAAGCTGCCGCTCTTTTCATATCGTCGAGCGCGCCGCTCCGGTCATTGAGCTTATACCTGAGCGCTCCCCGCGCATACAACGCCTTTTCGTACTCATGACGAACGGCAATCGCGCTGTCATAATCGGATGCAGCCAGAGAGTACTCCTGCAGAGCCTCCCTGGCAAGGCCGCGATGATAAAACGCTCGCGCGCAATCCTTTTTCAGTTCAATCGCCTTATCGTAATCAGCTATCGCCTCGCGGAACTTCTGCTGTTCATAGAACGCCTTGCCCCTCGCATAATAAGCCTGCTGATAATCGACATCCTCTGCTATGGCGAGATTGAACTCCGCAACAGCCTCGCTGAAACGGCCAAGGGCATAATACGCCTCACCTTGCTTCACCATTTTTTTCGGCGAACCGGCTTCACCCGTCCCTGAGACAAAAACAAATACAATGGTGGCCATTACGGAAAAAACCAACCTGTTCATAACGGGCAGCAATTTTGAAGATTATGAGAAAAAGAACGAATCGATCCTGTCATGGATTTATTCATTTCATCACTCTGACCACATGAATGCGTAGCTCGGCCGGTAGAACATCTGCCTTTTAGGCAGAGGGTCCGCAGGTTCGAGTCCTGCGGCATTCACCAACCTTCCGGGACTTTTTACAGCTCCATAATCAGCCTTTTCCTGCTGTGACTCTCCCGCTCTATTTTCAGCGCAGCAAGCGTCAGATTGACATCGAAAAGGAAAAACACCAGCGAAAACGACAAACTGAACATACTCGCGATAAAAATACCCGACACGATCAGCGGTATATCGAGATTGATAAGCACCGAAAGAAAGAGCAGAATAATCAGCATCGAAGCCCCAAGGCAGGTCATACAGGCAAGCAGAATGGCAACCCTGATATAACGTGCCCTTTTCCACAGAATATCCACCTCCCTGTTTATTCTGATTACATAGGACTCCGACTCCGACTCCAGGTCGTCGAGCAGAGCTCTCGACCGGTCGATAATACGCCCGAGCCGGTTGGTCATGGTCAGCAGGAGAAGACCGAGGCCTGAAATGAGAATCATCGGGCCAATAGCGGTCTGCAGAATCGGAACAAGCTCCTGTACGGTCGAAATGGTCATAATTTTTCTTTTAAAACATCACATCAATAAAATCCGGTAATCGCTGTAGCAGAGATAACACTTCTCAGGCTATAAACCTACTGTCGGGCACCTCTAATTTATTATCGCGAACAGTAGCTGCATCAAGCGACGGAACAAACGCACTCCTGCTGTGCAGGACAAAAAACCCTTGATAATACGGATTTCGAACCATACGCATCGCCGCCAACCATGCGATCGAATTACCGGACAAACAAGTTGAGGCGCACTAAAATTTTACCAGATCTCCATGATTCGGAATCGAAGCATGAAGATGCAGCTCATCCTCTATGGCATTGCGGAAAGAGCTTTTTGCATCCCCGTCCCCATGCACCACATACACATCGGGTCTGTTCCCGAACCCGCTCATCCAGCGGAGAAGATCGTTGCGGTCTCCATGAGCCGAAAGCCCGCCGATCGTATGAACGCCGGCAGCGACCCGATAGCTTCGGCCATGAATGAACACCTCGTCCGCGCCGTTCACGATCTCCCTGCCCAGCGTACCAGGTGCCTGGAAACCCGTAATGATCACACTGCACTCTGGCCGCCAGATATTGTGCTTGAGATGATGCAGAATCCTCCCTCCGTTACACATGCCGCTTCCGGCTATAATGATAGCTCCCTTCCGGATATCGTTGATTTTTCTGGACGCCTCCACCCTTGCCGTAAAATGAAGATTATCGAGCGGAGGAAGGCTGGCGGGATTATTTCTCATCATAAGGGCATCTTCATCGAGCAAGGCGGGATAATCCCAGTAAATCCGGCTGGCCTCGATTGCCATGGGGCTGTCGAGATAGACCTGCCACTTCTCGAGTTCCCATGCCTCGTAAAAGGTGGCAAACAGATAAAGCAATTCCTGACTCCGCCCTATGGAAAACGCGGGAATGAGAATATTACCGCACTCCCGGCACGCAGTTCGGAAAATCTCTCCCAGCTCCGCCACGGTATCCTGAAAACCGCGATGCAGCCGGTCGCCGTAGGTACTCTCCACAAGAACCAGATCCGCATGCTCCGGAGTCTCCGGATCATTGAGTACCGGACTGTCGTACTGGCCGATATCGCCGCTGAACACAATCGTTCTCTTCCGGCCCTCTTCTGTGATGCCGAGTTCGACCACCGCAGAACCAAGAATATGACCGGCATCCAGAAAACGCAGCCTGACGCCCGGAAGAATCTCCCTCTCTTCACGATACTCCATGCCTCTCATCCGGCTTACGGCCCTCAGGGCATCTTCGCGGGTATAGAGCGGCTCTGCATGGCGCTCCTTTGGATCGGCCGGGTGACGCCGTCGATAATCCGCATCCCGCTCTGCAAGAGAAGCCGAATCGAGCAGCAGCACTCTCGACAGATCGACGGTGGCGTGCTGTGTATAAACAGGACCCTTGAATCCCCGCTTCACCAGCAGCGGCAACCTGCCGGAATGATCGATATGGCCGTGACTGAGCACAACGGCATCGACAGAAGAGGGTTCGAAAGGAAACGGATCGCCATTAAGCGCCTCCTCCTCAGGGGATCCCTGAATGAGGCCGCAATCGAACAACAGGGTGAACCCCCCCGTTCTCAGCAAATGGCAGGTTCCGGTTACCCTCGCCGCAGCTCCGTAAAACTGAAGTTCCATCATGCTTACATTCGTTAATCCATGCAAAAAAGGGATTCAACGCTTATTTCCCTATGAATCATGATATCCCGCCGGAAGTTCCCGGAAAAACAAGAGCGGCCGATCGCCCTGAAACCCTGTTTTATTATGCTATTAACAAATAATAGCTCTATATTTGGAATAGCACGTCATGACCCCCATGGTCTAAACCGTCATGAAGCCTTAGGCACAATGAAAAAAACGGAATCCTCCTCCGATGCAGGCATAACAATACTTGTAGTTGATGACAATGCGGTATCCCTTACCCTGACAACGCACATCATCAACAAACTCGGTTATAAAGCCCTGACTGCGGACAACGGCATTACCTGTATTGATCTTCTCAATACCTGCAGAATCGATCTTCTTCTGCTCGACATCCATATGCCCGGAAAAAACGGTTTGGAGGTGCTTGCCTACATCCGTGATCACCAATTCACGCTGCCAGTCATCATGATCTCCGGATCGAGCGACATTGAACAGGCCGTCTTTTCCTTAAAAATGGGCGCTTATGAATACCTCCTCAAACCGGTCGATGCCGACCGTCTTCAAATTACGGTAAAAAATGCGCTCTCTGAATTCGAACTCCGTCGAAAAGTAAGGCTCTTTTCGGCGGCAATCACGCAAAGTCCCTTCGCGGTAGTCATAACCAATGAAAAGGGTATCATAGAATACACCAACCCTTACTTTACCGATCTCTCCGGCTACAGCGAATCCGAAGTAAACGGACGGAATATTGACCTGCTTAAATCGGGCAAACAATCTCCGGCATTCTACCGACATTTCTGGCAGACCATCTCCTCGGGAAAAATCTGGCAGGGAGAGATCATAAACAGAAAAAAAAACGGCGAGCTCTATACCGAATTCTGCATGGTAAGCCCGATAACCGACCATTCGCTCCGGATCACGCACTTCATCAGCATCAAGCAGGATATCTCCCAGAGAAAAAAAGACCAGGAAGCGCTGGCTGAAAGCGAACAGCGTTTTCAGGAACTTGCCGACCTGCTCCCTCAGCCGGTTTTCGAAATAGACCTTAACGGAACCCTTACCTATACCAACACCCTTGGCCTTGACATGTTCGGCTACCGCAAGGAAGAACTCGACAAAAACTTCAATTACCTCGTACTCTTCTCGCCCGAAGAACGACTGCGGCTGCAAACAAACATACAATCGATTTTCAGCGGCTTACCTGTAGAAAACCACGAATACAACGCCCTCAAAAAAGACGGCACCAGCATCCCCATTCTGATCTACAGCGCCCCGATCATCCGTAACGGCAATACGGTCGGCATACGGGGAATCGTGCTCGACATCTCCGAAAGAAAACGTTCGGAACAAATACTGCTGGAAATGAACCAGACGCTCGAAGAGCGCGTAAAAGAAAGAACCAGGGAACTCGAAATGACGCACCAGCAGATGATTCTGCAGGAAAAACTCGCATCCATCGGACAACTTGCCGCAGGACTTGCCCATGAGCTCAACAATCCCATCAATTTTGTCAGAATCAACTTCGCAACCCTTCAGGAAGACATTGCCGATATCCGGGAGCTGCTTCAGGAATACCGGAACATCAGGCTTATAGCCGAAAAAGGAAGCATACCTCCTGAAAAGCTTCAGGAACTAAGGGAAAAAGAAAAAGAGATCTCCCTGGACACGCTTCTTGAGGACCTTCCGGAAATCTTCAAGGAATCGCAGCGAGGATTCGAACGCATCGGCACCATCATCGGAAGTATGCGGAACTTCTCATTCCGGCATGCCATCGATCAGAGAGTCCCCTTCGACATCAACAAAGGAATCAACGACACGCTCATCATTGCGCGAAATGAATACCGCTACTACGCCGAAGTCGAAACATCGCTCGAAACACTGCCGCCCATACCCTGCAACCCGGAACAGATCAATCAGGTATTTCTCAATCTGATCATCAACAGCGCGCACGCCATCGCCTCCCAGAAACGAATGGAAAAAGGCAAAATCAGCATCCATACCAACCACGACTCCAATGCGGTATACTGCAGCATTGCCGATGACGGCCCGGGCATACCGGACGAAACCCGGCGCCGGATCTTCGAACCATTCTTCACAACAAAAGAACCGGGAAAAGGAACAGGCCTCGGACTGAGCATCTCATACGACATCATAGTCCATAAACACAACGGAGCTCTTGCCGTTTCCTGCCCTCCGGAAGGAGGCACGGTGTTCACCGTAACATTGCCACTGAAGCTACAACCGAATCCGCAGAACAATGAAAAACCATAAAGACCTCACCATACTATTTGTCGATGACGAACCCGATATTCTCAGCTCGCTGAACCGTTTTTTAAGAAAAGAACCCTTCAAAAAGCTCTTTGCGGAAAACGGCAGAAAAGCTCTCGAAATCCTTGACTCGGTTGCCGTCGATATCATCATTTCCGATCTTCGCATGCCCGAAATGAACGGGCTCGAACTGATCAATGAAGTAAAACAAAAAAGTCCGGAGACCGTACGGATGATTCTCAGCGGTTCGCAGGATATCGACCAGATCATTGAATCCATCAATACCGGAGAGGTATTCCGTTTTATACCCAAACCCGTAGAGCCTGGAGCTTTCAAAAAAATCCTCAACGACGCTATTGACTATTACTGCCTGAAAAACGAACGGGAAGAGCTGTTCAACGAGCTCTCCATAAAAAATCAGGAGCTCACAAAAGCGAACGACTCGCTGAAAATCATCACAGGAGAACTCGAAAGAAGCGAAGAACAATTCCGTTCGATGAACGACGCGGCACATGACGCCGTCTTCATGCTCAATCAGGAAGGCGCCATCATCTACCGCAACGCAGCGGCCGAAACCATATTCGGTTTCAACCGCAATCAATACCCGAATCAGCCGTTTAACGAGCTGCTTGCGAACGAAACGACGCAGATCGACCTGCAGCGGTTCTGCAAAAACCCTTCTGAAAAAAGTGCGGACAAAGTCCTTCAGATCGAAGGTCGAAAAATAAACGGAACGATCCTGCCTCTTGAAATCTCCAAAGGACGCGTCCATATCGACTCGATGCCGCACACCGTAGTCATAGCCCGCGACATCACATCCCGCGTCGAAGAAGAGCGCAGCCGGCAGCGATACACCAGCCTGCAGAGGGATCTCGAATCGCAGATCGAAAAAAAACTCCTGCAAAGCCCGGTACCGGAATCGCTCAAGGGAGCATCGCTAAGCCGCCTCATGCTGCCATCCGGCCATCTCGACGGCGATTTCACCGATTTCATCGTCTATGACCGCAGTCACATAGACATTCTCATCGGCGACGTCATGGGACACGGCATTCAATCGGCGCTGGTTGGAGCAGGAATAAAATCGCTTTTTCTGAAAGTACTTGCAGAACAGCAATCCGACTCAGGAGAGTTGCCCTCCCTTCAGGACATCCTGGCGGCAGTTCATGACCGATGCATACACGAACTGATAGAACTCGGAACCTATTCGACGCTGCTCTTCATACGGCTCGACCTGACAAACCGGAAATTCTCGATGATTGACTGCGGACACACTCCGGCCATACACTTCCACTCCCGAACCGGAACCGTCAGGCTGCTCAAAGGAGAAAATCTTCCTATCGGCATGATAGAACAGCAGCAGTATTCAGAAAGCACCTATCCCATTGAAGAAAACGACATCCTTGTCCTCTATTCGGACGGAATAACGGAAAGCCGCTCTCCCGACGCAACCATGTTCGGCATCGACCGGCTTGCCGAAATCATAAAAGAGCACCATGAACTGCCTGCGGACACTCTCGTCGGTACCGTCAGAACATTGTTATCGGACTTTTCAGGCAGAGAAACCTTTGACGACGACGTAACCTGTCTGGTAATCCGGATCGAACCGGCCAGCACACCATAACAGGCGGAACGCGGATGCAATAATCTGAAAAAAAAACTGACCGGCATATGAGTTCGACCATACTGATCATCAGCAATGACCTGAAACGTTGCCCATTGCATACAGAACAGAAAGATGGAATGCATCTGAAAACATACTTTGCCTCAAATGCGGCCGAAGCGGAACTTCAAATAAAAAAAGAACATCCGCATCTCATTCTTGTCGCGCTTGACAACGCCGGTATTGAGCCCTGCTCATTTTCCCGTCACATCCTTGAAAAAAAGCCGGCAGTAAAAATCATGTTTTTCACAACCAGCGAAGAACTGACCCTTACGCTCGACTCGCTGAAACAACTGCTTCCGGGCCAGCTCGAAAAAATCCTCGTCCCGGAAAAAGCCCTGAACGAGCCAAATCCATCCTCTGCAAAAAAGCAAGGCCGGTTCGATAACGACAGACTTATCGGAAACTCCCCTGAACTGCAGAAGATCAAAGAAATCATCCTTAAAATCGCACCGACCTGCTCCACAATACTGCTGCAGGGTGAAAGCGGAACCGGCAAAGAAGTGATCGCCCGCTCGATTCATGCCCACAGCAACAGGAAAAACGGCATATTCATGCCGGTCGATTGTGCGGCGATCAACGAAAGCGTCATTGAAAGCGAACTGTTCGGACATACGCGGGGAGCCTTTACCGGCGCCGACAGAAACACGCTCGGTCTGATCCGTTCATCCGACGGGGGCACCCTCTTCCTCGACGAAATAGCTGAACTCCCCATGCTCCTGCAATCGAAACTGCTGCGTACCCTGCAGGAACGGGCTGTTAAACCCGTAGGATCCTCAAAAATATACCCTGTTGACATCAGAATCATCGCAGCCGCCAACAGCAATCTTGCCGAAGCCGTAAAAAAAGGCAGTTTCCGACAAGACCTCTATTACCGACTCAACACCGTTACCATCTATGCCCCTCCTCTTCGGGAAAGGCTCTGCGACATACCCCTGCTCTGCACGCACTTCACCGCTAAACTCATCGGCGAAGGGTACCCCCGGAAAAACATCACCCCCGAAGCGATTGCGGCCCTTTGCAGCTTCAACTGGCCGGGAAATATCAGAGAACTTGAAAATGTGATCAGACGAGCCCTCACCCTTTCAAAAGGAGACCAGATCAGCCCCGAAGACCTCTCCATACCCACCGGCGAAACCGATCACGCTCCCCGCCCCTGCAAAACGGAACCCGCAAGCATGGCATTCCACGAAAAAGAAGCCATCCGCAAAGCCCTCAACCACACAACCGGCAACCGGAGAGCCGCAGCAAAACTCCTCGGCATCAGCGAAGCCACCCTGTACCGCCGCATAAAACTTTACAGCATTTAAAACCCCTCTTCCTTTTTAATCAGGAGTATCAGGCAAGTATCGCCCGGGAATATCATTCGCTTCGCGAATAGGAGTATCGCGCTCCGCACAGAAAAAAAATCTTTCTTTCTTCAACTCCTGACTCCCGCAATGCGAAGCAAGCGATACTCCGCGATGCGACAGCGAGCATACCCCCTCCGACACTCCTCTTCTCCGGCTACCGGCTACTGGCTACCGACTACCGGCTACCGACTACCGGCTACCGGCTACTGACTACCGGCTACTGACTACCGGCTACCGGCTACTGACTACCGGCTACCGGCTACTGACAACAGACTGCCAACCGCCCACAATCCTCTCGTCCGGGCAAGAGTATCGTGCTCCGCACAGAAAAAAAATCTTTCTTTCTTCAACTCCTGACTCCCGCAATGCGAAGCAAGCGATACTCCGCAACGCGACAGCGAGCATACCCCCTGGCACCAAGTGCCCGAAACTCCTCTTCTCCGGCTACCGGCTACCGACTACCGACTACTGGCTACCGGCTACCGGCTACTGACAACAGACTGCCAACCGCCCACAATCCTCTCGTCCGGGCGGAAGTATCGTGCTCCGCACAGAAGAAAAAATCTTTCTTTCTTCAACTCCTGACTCCCGCAATGCGAAGCGAGCGATACTCCGCAACGCGACAGCGAGCATACCCCCTCCGAAACTCCTCTTCTCCGGCTACTGACTACCGACTACCGGCTACCGACTACAGACTACCGACTACCGGCTACCGGCTACCGGCTACCGACTACCGACTACCGACTACCGGCTACCGACTACCGGCTACCGACTACCGACTACCGGCTACCGACTACCGACTACCGGCTACCGGCTACCGGCTACCGGCTACCGACTACCGACTACCGGCTACCGACTTCCGACTACCGACTACCGACTACCGGCTACCGACTACCGGCTACCGACTACCGACTACCGGCTACCGACTACCGACTACCGGCTACCGACTACTGGCTACCGACTACTGGCTACCGACTACAGACTGCCCACCGCCCACCGCCCACCGCCAACCGCCCACAATCTTCTCCTCTCTCCCTGAGAGACTGCGGGAAACGATTCTCGCAACATGACAGGCATCAGCCCGCGCGCCAGCGACAGCGATTTCCGAAGGTGCCGTTCCTTAACGGCTCGCCGGGAGCCCGCCCCTGCTGGCACTGTTCTTGCTTAAAAACCTTCAAAAAGCAACCCCCATCATGTACCATACGGCAGGTATTGCGTTCGAAAACCGTTCGGGATCTGCAAAAAGAGCGAAAGCCATCATCTTCGGCAGAAAAGAGCAAGTCGGCGACATCTGCAAACTGATCGAAAACAGTTACAGCCAGGTCACCCTTGCCGAAACATCCCGTGAACTCGAAAAATCAGGGCCCGACAAAGAAACATTCAGGCTCGCAGTGATGACCGACAGTTTTTCCGAAAAACTCAGCATAGGGCTCCTCAACCGCGTCAGGCAGAAATTCGCCCCTGAAAACATGATCTGCCTTTCCGGAGAAATAGAAGAAGACAACGAAATAACGCTGCGCTCCGCAGGACTGATCTTCCTGGGCAGCTACGGAACATTTTTCGCCCATGCCGAGAACATCATCAAACACACCCTGAACAACGGCGGCAACAACGCAATGAAACCGGAAATCGAGACCGCAAGAAATCTGGAAAAACGCCTCAAAGGAGCGCGAGCCTCAGGAAGAAGCCGAAGAAAACGGTTATCATTCTTAATCACATCGGCCATAGCGGAAACAGCCGCAAGGAGCATCGAACTCCTGATAGCACTTGCCGTCACCGTCACGCTCTTCATCCCCGTACTGCTTATCCGGCTCATTACCCGAATCCCATCCGGCCAACCGGTCTTTTCCCGTCGAACGGTCTGCGGCATGGCCGGCCAACCCATCACCATCCGTACCTTCAGCGAGCTCAAGGGACGCATGGCCGATCTTCCGCTCTTCCTCGAACTCTTCACCGGCCGCCTTGCCCTTGCAGGCACCGCCATCAGAGAATGGAACACTCCCGACCCCAATGCCGAACAAGCCTACATCAGCATGGTCAAACCCGGCATCATATCACTCTGGGACATCCGCCGTACCAGCAAAATCGCGCACGAAGGACGCGAAGCCATCGAATGGGAATATATCTTCAGCAAACGCCCGGCCTATGACCTGCTGCTTCTGCTCAGAGCACTGCCTGCAATGCTCTACAGCGAAACGACCTCCGCATACGATCCGGTATTCAGGCTGCTCGGACTCGACATCGACAACATCACCATGGCTGAAGCCGTCTCGCTCATACAGACCGACCTCCGCGACAACCGGCAGCAAGCCATCTATTTCGTCAATCCAGACTGCCTGAACAAAATGGCCGGAGACAGGGAATACTATGACGTCCTGAAAGCCGGCGACAGCATATTCCCCGACGGCATCGGCCTCACCATTGCCGGAAAACTCCTGCAGAGCCCCCTCAAAGAAAACATCAACGGCACAGACATGCTCCCCTACCTCTGCAGGATGGCGGCAGCCGAACGACACAGCATATACCTGCTCGGCGGCAAACCCGGCATAGCCGACGAAGCCGCAAGCAATATCAACCGCGAATTCGGCGTCACCATCGCAGGCACCGCCGACGGCTACTTCAACCACGAAACCGAAACAGGCCGCATCATTGACGATATAAACCGCTCCGGAGCCTCCATCCTGCTCGTAGCATTCGGAGCCCCGCTGCAGGAAAAATGGATCCACCACCACCGAAACCGGCTCCAACCCGCGCTCCTCATGGGTGTAGGCGGACTCTTCGACTTCTACTCGGGCAACGTTCGTCGCGCCCCTCGCTGGATGCGTGAAATCGGCATCGAATGGATATACAGGATCATGCAGGAACCCGGACGGATGTGGCGGCGCTACGTCATAGGCAACCCGCTCTTCCTCTATCGCGTCATGAAATGGAAACTCCTAACCGGCAGCGGCAACCACTGAAACGCCATGGAACTCGACCCGACCGTACGCAAAGAACTTATCCGCCAGGTCAGAGGCGCCCTCAACCCCTCTTTCCGGTTCAGAGGAAAAATAAAAGTCGTCGCCTGGGAAACGACGGTCAGTCTCTCCTATCTCATGAAACGGCTGCTCGACATAACCGTATCCACAACCGCAATCATAACCCTATCACCGCTCTTTCTTCTCACCGCGCTGGCAATCCGCATAGAAGACCCCGGCCCGGTATTCTACACACAGATCCGCGTCGGACAGAACGGACGACACTTCAGATTTTACAAATTCCGTTCCATGATCATGAACGCCGAAAAAATCAAGGCGCAACTTGCCGCACAGAACGAATCGAAAGCGGGCGTCATCTTCAAAATGAAAAACGACCCTCGAATCACCCGCACCGGCAGAATCATCAGAAAATTCAGCATCGACGAACTCCCGCAGCTCATCAACGTCCTTAAAGGCGACATGAGTCTCGTCGGACCCAGACCCCCGCTGCCCGGCGAAGTCTCGGAATACACCCTCGAACAACGCAAAAGACTGCACGTCATCCCGGGCATCACCTGCCTCTGGCAAGTCAGCGGCAGAAGCGACATCCCCTTCACCGACCAGGTCCGGCTCGACCTCCAATACATACAAAGCGCAGGCATTCTCAGCGACATCCGCCTGCTTCTCAAAACCATCCCTGCCGTACTTACAGGCAGAGGCGCCTACTAACAAAAAAAAACAATCATGGCATTCCGGCTCGAAACACAAAACGGCATCACCATCGGCATAGCCGAACTCGACGAACGGCTCGACGCAGAAAACAGCAAAGCACTCCAGAAAGCCTGCGGCGACTGGCAACAGCAAACCCCGTTCCTCGTCTTCGACTGCACGAAACTCGACTTCATCGACAGCAGCGGTCTCGGCGCCATCGTCAGCTGCCTGCGCCGTTCGCTCGAAAAAAACGGCGACCTCAAGCTCGCCGGGCTCAACGCCAAAGTCTCCATGGTTTTTGAACTTACAAAAGCCAAAAAGCTCTTCTCCATCTTTTCAAACGCAAGCGATGCCGCAGCCTCCTTTGCGGCATCCCGGCAACCATAACAACGCGATGAAAACCCTGATCGCCATAAAGGAACAGCACCAAAGCTGGGTGCGCGACGCTTTCCCCAACATGCACCCGCTGCTCCTGCCGCTCTGCAACAAACCATTCATCGAATACCTTATCGACTTCGCCATCCTTGCCGGCAGCCGCGAAATCCGCCTGCTCAGCGACGGATCACTCATGGAAATCGAAGAAATCTGCCAAACCGGCAGCCGATGGGGCGTCGAACTCACCTATGCGAACATCCGCCCCGAAGACGGAGAGCGCGAACTGCTCCACAAAAACAGAAAATTCTGCAACGGCAGCAGAACCATGATCCTCAACGGCTACACCTTTATCGACTACGACAAGCGTCTCGACTACCGGGTACTCGCAAATCACTCGGCCACCGGCCCCATCGCATCCTGCTCGACAGGAAGCATAGCGTTTGCGGGCCCCCCCGAACCCGCTGCCGACGACAACCCGCTGCCTGCCCTTCGAATAACGCCGCTCGACAGCCTGCGAAGCTGTTATCACATCGCCATGCAAATCCTCGAAACCGGCGCCGAACGCTATGTACTCCCCGGCTACGGCAGTGAACCCGGATGCGCGATCGGCAGAAACGTAGCCATCGCAAAAACTGCCGAAATCCGCAAACCCGTAAGCATCGGCAACAACGTACAGCTGCTCCCCGGCACAATCATCGGCCCCATGGCCGTTATCGGCAGCAATGTCATCATCGACAAAGGCAGCTCCATATCCGGCAGTATCATCTTCGACAACACCTACATAGGCGAACAACTTGAAATCGAAGGACGCATCGCCTCCGGAAACACGCTCATCGACCCGGAAAGCGGCGCCTCTGTAGCAATGGAAGACCCCCATCTCCTCACCGGCATCCATAGCGCAACAAACTCCGCCACGCTGCTTCGCAAAACAATCCACGCTCTCGCAGCAGCAATACTCATCCTGCTGCAAGCCATCCCCGTTATCATCCTCTACCCCCTGCTCAGGCTGCAGGGAAAATGGAAAAACGGGCCAATAACGCAACAGGCCGGACTCGCGGAAACCCTTGCCGCAAGACTCTCCCTCGACCGGTTCCCGCTGCTTCCCAAAGTCCTTCTCGGGCAACTCGCCATCATAGGCAGCGCTCCCCGAAGCAACAGCCCGGGCTGCAGGCCTGCAGTCTTCAGCTACGCCGAAGCAGAAGACTGGCCCGTAACCGGCAGCGACGCCGCCATCGTCGAACGCTACCACGCCGTGCACAGCACTCCGTTCAACGACATCGGCATGACCATCAAAGCACTCATCAACAGACCACACAAAAGGAACGCAGGAGCAGCAGCATGACCATTACAGAAACGACAGGCAGCACCCACACCATCGTCACCATCTGCGGCACGCTCGACGCATCGACGGCACCCGATTTCCGCAACAGCCCGGCAATCGCCGACCCTTCGCGCACCGTCGTCATCGACCTCGACAAAATGGACTTCCTCGACAGCAGCGGGCTGGGCGCCCTGGTGGGAGTCCTTCGCCGCAAACAGGAAGCAAACGCAACCATCCTGCTCTCCTGCATGAACCCGCCGGTCAGAAAAGTCTTCGACATAACCGGAACCTGCAAACTCTTCCATATCTTCGACGACACCGACGCGGCAACCGACTACGCAGCAACATACCTCAGAGGCAGATGAACAGCAGCAACATAACCATCACCCTGCCCGGCGAACTACGCTTCATAAGGCTGGCATCAAAAATTGCATCCAATACAGCAAGCCTGTTCACCGAAACCCGAAAAACCGAAGCCGAAAACTGGGAATTCGCCCACGCCTTCGAACTCGCCGTCAGCGAAGCCTTCACCAACGCCGTCGTCCATGCGAAAAAACAGGCTGCGCCACAACCGGTAACCATCACCTTCACGCTCGAAGAACGAAAGCTCACTATCGCCATGCGTGACTCCAACGTCCCATTCAGCACCCGAACGCCCTCCCCGGACCCCGAAAACTACCCCGAAAACGGCTACGGGCTGCTGCTCATCCGCACCGTCATGGACACGGTAACCCTAACCAGGGAAAACGACACCAACATCATCACCATGTCAAAAACGCTCTGAACCCATGGTCACCATCGTCATCGTCAGCTACAACACCAGGGAAATCCTGCAGAACTGCCTCGAAGCCCTCTACAGGGGAAGCGGCAGCACCGACATGGAAGTATTCGTCGTCGACAACGACTCCCGCGACGACTCGGCCCGGATGGTCCGCGAAACCTTCCCGCAGGTCCGTCTCATAGCCAACAGCTCAAACCTCGGCTTCGCAGCCGCCAACAACCAGGCCTTCGCGCTCGCCGGAGGCCGCTACATCATCCTGCTCAACCCCGACGCCTACGTCGGCCCCACATCCATCCAGAACGCCGTAACGTTTATGGACCAAAACCCCCGATGCGGGCTCTGCGGGGGAAAAATCATCTCACCGGAAGGAAAGCTCGAACCCTCCGCCCGGCGCTTTCCCTCCCCGCTCTCCAAACTCCTCACCCTCTCGGGCCTCAGTGGACGGTTCCCCGGCTCCCCCATACTCAACAGGCACGAATTCGGTGGATTCGCGCACGACCGTCCCCTCGAAGTCGACTGGGTACCCGGCACCTTCACCATCATCCGAAAAAAAATGCTCGAAGAGATCGGAGAATTCGACGAACGCTTCTTCATCTACTACGAAGAAACCGATCTCTGCCTCCGCGCGAAAAAAGCCGGATGGAAAATATACTTCATCCCCGACGCCGAAGTCATGCACATCGGCGGAGCCTGCAGCAAAACGAGAAAAGACAAAACCTTCGACACAGGAGCCTCGCAGGTACTCTCCTTCAGGATGCGCAGCGAATGGCTCTACTACCGCAAAAATTACGGAATCATAGCCCTTGCCGGCAGTTCGGGTGCGGAAATAGGCTGGTACGCCCTGCGCTATCTGAAAAACCTGCTGATCCCTTCGCCCGAAGCACCCCGGAAAAGAGCCGCAGCGGCATCGACCATCAGCCAGATACTACGCTCCCTCAAAGAAACGAAACTCGGCACACTCTCGCCGCAAACACCCTGGTAACGCCATGAATCACTTTGCCGACATACGCCACGACCTCGAAACATACGATGGACAATGGGGCTGCCAGGGCTTCTGGGTCATGATCGTCTACCGCTTCGGGAGATGGCGCTACACCATCAAAAGCCCCATCCTGCGCAAACCCTTCTCGCTCATCTACAAACTGCTCTACAAAACCGTGCAGATACTCACCGGTATCGAACTCCCCTGCGAAGTGCCGGTCGGAAAAAACTTCCGCATAGACCACTTCGGAGATATCATCATCAGCGGATACGCCCGCTTCGGCGACAACTGCATCATCCGCAACGGCGTTACCGTCGGCCTCAAAAACATCGAAGAAAAAGCCGCGCCCAGCATCGGCAACAACGTCAACATCGGGACCGGAGCCAAACTCCTCGGCAACATAACCATCGGCGACAACGTCGACATCGGAGCAAACGCCGTCGTCATAACATCCATCCCCGACAACTCCCTCGCCGTCGGCATACCGGCAAAGATCATTCCCAAAAAAACACCCGCAACAACCTGAAAACAGCATGCGCGAGCAACCCGCTCAGCTCTATCAACCTGAGAGAGCGGTCATCATAAACTCGCTGATTGACAGCCGCAGAAAGAACGCACGAAAAACATAAAATCTTATAAAAATACAACTTGGCAAAGCACAGCATTCAGGCACGTTTCTTGTATAAAATCAGGACGTGATACACCCCGAAACCGCACGTGCACCATACCCTATGCAGTACTACAGCAGCGCCACAGCCCGAAAAAAACACTCGACACGCACTGCCCATCCCCTGGTGATCATCTGCGCCGCCATGCACCTGCTGCTCCTGGCCGCCTGCGGCAGCATATCTCCCAAAGAAACCACACAATACGCTCCTCCGGAAAAAGAATTCAAGGCAGACATTCCGAAAAAAACGCAGGAATTCGCCAAACCCTCGACCATAAGAGATCTCACCCCCATCGAACAATTCAGTTACCGTCTCGGCCCTGGAGACATCCTCAGCGTGCAGGTATGGAGAAGACCGGAGCTTTCACAAGAAAACATCATGGTCTCGCCCGACGGCAACATCGCCATTCCGAGAATCGGCAACATGAACGTGCTCAACCGAACACCGGCCGAAATACAAAAACTTATCACCGCCCGGCTCGAAGTGCTCTACATCAGGCCGGAAATAACCGTTCGAGTCCAGGAATTTCACAACAATAAAGCTTTCGTCCTGGGACGAGTCACCAAACCCGGCGTCGTGAACTTCCCCGGCAGAGGCACCCTGCTCGAAGCGCTCGCACTCGCCGGCGGACTACCCTATCAGGGGAAAGAAACCTTCCTCACCAAATGCGCCATCATCCGGGGCAACGATATCGTTATATGGATCGACCTGCAGGATCTCCTCAAAAACGGAAATATGGCGCTCAACGCATCCATCATGAACAACGACGTCATCTTCATTCCCGAAGCTGAAGATGAAATGATCTACGTCATGGGAGAGGTCATCACCCCCGGTGCCATACAGCTGAAAAGCAGCATGAACGTACTTAAAGCCATCATGCTGGCCGGGGGCATGAACAAGCACGCAAACCCCGAAAAAATCTTCATCATCCGCCAGCAGGACCTCAAAGGAAACGTCATCAGGGTAAACCTGAAAAATCTGCTCGAAAAGGGCGACTTCGCCAAAAACTATACCCTTATGCCTGAAGACATCGTCTTCGTCAGCCCGAGCGGCATGGCAAAATTCAACTACACCCTCGAAAAACTCATCCCGGCGCTGCAGGTGCTCAACCTCGGTATCGACAACTTCGAATCATTCGGCCTCATGCAGGAATTGCGCAGAAAGCTCTGGGGACAGGAAGGTTTCGTCAATTCCAGCGAATGACCGCCATCATGGACAAAAACGAAACCGTACAAAAAAAAATTGCCGGAAATGCCCTCTCAGGCATGGCAGCCACCAGCTTCTACCTTGTCACGAGGCTGCTGCTCACCCCCTTCCTGCTCAGTCATCTCACTCTGGAGGAATTCGGTCTCTGGTCGCTCTGTTTCATCATCCTGTCCTACGCATCCATGGGAGGATTCGGCGTCAACAGCACCTATATCCGCTACACGGCCCGATACCACGCTGAAGGTCAGGAAGAACAGATCAGCCGGCTGCTCTCAACGGGCATTGCCTACATGCTGGTCTTCTGCCTCATTTTCTGCACTGCGCTCGTCATCAGCATGCCCCTCGTTCACCAAATCTTTCGCATCGCAGCCGAAGCACGCGCCTCAGCAACAACCATCATCATCGGCACGGCAATAGTCTTCAGTCTCGAACTCATACTCGGAGGATTCCGGTTCATCATCGCCGGCATGCATGAAATAGCAAAAGAAAAACAGATCGCCACCTTCGCCGGACTTCTTGAAATAGGTGCAATCATCGTCCTGCTGCTCTACGGATTCGGCATCATGGGGCTCCTGTACGCCTATGCGTTACGAGTGATTCTTGAAACCCTCAGCTACCGGAAATACGCAAAAACAAAGCTTCCGCACCTGCGAATATCGACAAAACTGGTAAACCGGGAACACCTGAAACTCTTCTTCGTTTTTGGCGGCAAGGTACAGGTGCTCGGAGCCGGAGGCATCTTTCTTACAGCGCTCGACAGGCTTTTCGTAACCGCCTATCTCGGACTCGCCTCCGGAGGCTTGCTTGAAATCGGACGGAAACTGCCTTTTACGGCAAAAAAAATCGCCGAATCGGCTTTCGGCCCCTTTCTGCCTGCTGCATCGCATCTTGAAGCATCCTGGGAAAAAGAGGTACAGAATGCGCCTGCCACCCGCATACGCACATACGGCAAAATCGCGCTTCTGATGTTCGCTGCGGGATTGACGCCCGTCATCTTTCTACCCTCGGTCGCCGAAAAGCTTCCGTTTCCGTCCCTGACCGCGGCGATACTCTCCGCAGGGGCAGCAACTGCCCTTTTCCTCATACTGAAGAAGCAGAGGATAAACGACGAACAGCTCAAGAAAGGCGAACTGAGGCAGCTCTACCTCAATGGCCTCCGCTACACAAACATCATCAGCAGCACGATATTCTTCTATCTTGCCGCATCGTCCATGCCGCTGATCATCGCCTGGGTCGGTCCGCAATACCGCGAAGCCGCGATAATCATGATATGCCTCTCGATAGCATACGCCGCTCAACTCTCAACCGGCCCTGGCAACATGATCTTCCGCGGCATCAACAGGAACGGCCGGGAATTCGAATACATGCTCGCGCAGCTCGTGCTCATAATGCTCTGGCTTCCTGCAGCAATCAAATCCTACGCACTGACAGGCGCGGCAGCCTCTCTTGCCGCAGCCTCGACAACCAGCGCACTGTTTTTCTTCTGGAGAAGCAACTACACCTTTCAGACAACCTTTCGGGAAATCTTGGGCCATACGCTGCTGCCTGCTCTCGTTCCGCTCGTACCGGCATCACTTGTTTATGCGGCAACCTCACTGTTCCCCGCAGAAAACCGGCTCGCAGCCATCATTACCATCCTGATTTCCGGCACGCTCTACCTTCTTCTGACCGTCGCCATGCTATGGATCATGGTTCTCACTCATGACGAAAAACAAAAGGCAGGCGTGCTGCTCCGGTTTACTTCGATCAGCAGAAGCAAGAACCAATGATAAACGACCAACAGGCAAGAGAGCCGCTACCATACGGCAAGCCATCGAAATCCTTCGATATCAAAGGATTTCTTAAAAGATACGGACTGCTGCTTCTGGTCATAGGCTCATTTCTCTTCACCATAACGGTACCGATCGTCCTCCTCATAGGAAAACCCAACTATGAGGTCAAAGCCCTTATGCGCATCGACCCGGTCATTCCATCCCTCATCACGAAAAGCGACGACCCTTCCATCATCAACTACTATCAGGACTATGCCAGGACCCAGGCAAAAAGAATGGTCGAATTCAGCGTTCTGAAAAAAACCGTCGAAAAACTCACCCCCGACGAAAAAGCCGCAGTCCTGCCGGCCACGCTCCCTGCCGACAAATGCGCGACGATTCTCGGCTTCATCATCAAAGTCACCCCGGTCAACGGCACGCACCTCATCGAAATAAGTGCTTCGAGCCCGAAAAAAGAAGGACTTGCGCCGCTTGTCAACAACTTCATGGAGGTCTTCCTCGAAAAAGTCCGCAACAACACTGAAATGCAGGACAAAGAACGACTTACCTACCTCAGCAAAAAAAAACAGGCTTTGACGAACGAGATATCAGCTATCGAAAACAACCTCGACACACTCACCAAATCGATCTACACCGCATCATATTCGGAAGAATACAACCTTGCAAGTAAAAACAACGAAGAACTGCAGCGACTCTATGTCCGCCTCTTCGGAGACCGGGTCATAGCCGAAAACCAGAACATGGCGACAGAAAACGCCAACAGGCAGCTCAAAAGCCTCAAGCTCGAACCGATGGTAGAAGAGATCGTCATGAACGATCAGTCGCTCGATTTCACCAGCTCCTGGACCTACCAGCAGCTCCAGCAGCTCAGAAGTTCGACGGACGGCCTGACGGCAAACAATCCCGACCGTATCTACGTCGAACAGCGAATGAAAGCCATGCAGAATTACGAAAACAAACTGCAGGACGAAATACGCAAAAGCGCGCGCACCATCCTTTACGGCAAACGCGACCATGATCTCCAGAAAGAGAGCATCATCGCAAAAAATAATTTTGAAAAAGCAAAAAAAACGGAAGAAGAAATACTCGATGCCTTTAACAAAAACAAGGATGAAGCCGTTCGTATCTCGCTGGGCATGCACCTCGGTCAATCGCTTGAATTCCGCCTGAAGCACAACCGGGAGCTTCTCGACCGGATCGATACCCGAATACAGGAACTTGAAGTCGAAGGCAAAGCCCCTCTTCGCATCTCAATCGAATCGGCAGCACGGGAGCCCGATAACCCCGCAGGATCGAATATCAAGCAGCTGTTACTTATTTTTCTTATCGTATCGTTCGGCAGCACCGGAGGCATATTTCTTGCATATGACTTTTTCGACAACCGCATCCGCAGACCCGAAGACATCAGAAATGCATTCGGCTACCCTCCCGCAGGCATCATTCCGGTCGGCAACCCTGAAACGCCTTTTTCCCGGATTCTGACTCTCGATCCCGCTCATAAGGCATCAAAAGCCCTGCGAAGCCTTGCCGTGAAACTGCAATGCGAAAAAGAAGAACACAACGCCTCCCTCATCCTCTTCACCGCTGCCGACAACGGCGCAGGATGCACGACAATTGCGTTGAACACAGCCCAGGCCCTCTCGGCTCTCGTACCCAAAGTGCTCTTCATCGAAGCGAATACAGCCAACCCCGCGATTGCCGGTCTGACAGGCGTTCCTGCCTCTCCCGGTCTCTGCGACATCCTCTCATCCGCCCTGCCCTGGAAAACGGCCATTACCAGAGCGCCAGGCTTTTCAATGGACATCATCATCGCCGGAACGATACCTGAAGGATGCATAGCGCAGCAACGGATACAAAACATCCTCGAAGAAGCAAAGCATGAATACGACTTTATCTGCATCGACTCCGCGCCCGTAAACAAAAGCGATCTGACTGAAAACCTTGCAATCAATACCGACATTATCGCCCTCGTCGCACAGGCAAACAGCACCTTCTATCGGGATCTGAGAACCTCGGCGGAGCTCCTCGTACGGCTCGGCGTACCGGCAATAGCGCCCATACTCAACCACGGCGGTCGCGTTCGCTCGCTAAGCATCGACAAACTGCTCGAAAAACAACCCGAATTTCTCAATAAAATCAACACCGTAAAAATCGAAAAATTTCTCAACGAACTCCCGCCGGCAACAGAGCTGTTCAGAAAAACAATCGAAGGCATACGAAAAACAGGAACCTTCCTGCAGAAAATTCCGAAAAACATCAGGAAAATAGTACCGGCAAAAAAAACGCGAACGAGCAGTACCAAACAAAAAAAATAACGACAATCACGCAGCAGCAAAAAACGTCCGGAAAACGACATCCATATCTCGCAAAAACACACTGCAGCAATGATATCAGCGACAGAACCAGATTGGAGCAGGGAAAAACCCGTTCCCGGCCGGTTTGAGCCAGGGAAAAAAATGCTTGCCGCACTGCGCCGGTACCAGAAAAACAGCCGGAAAGGAGACCCCGTCTCACAAACGATCAAACGCATCGCCGTCCTGCAGCACCGGTTCTGGAGCGCAGTCTGCGGAGCCGATATCCCGTTGGACTCGAAAATCGGAGGCGGGCTTCTCATCCCCCACCCCAACGGCATCGTCATTCACCCTCAAGCGAAAATAGGCCCCAACTGCCTCATCTTCCAGCAGGTCACCATCGGAGCCTCGGGCGCATCGGAAGTCCCGGTCATTGAAGGACATGTCGATATCGGGGCTGGCGCCCGAATACTCGGCAATATCACGATCGGCGCTCATGCCCGCATAGGAGCCAACGCAGTCGTCATTACCGACATACCTGCCAATGCCACCGCAGCAGGCGTTCCGGCAAAAATTCGGCAAACATGATCCCGGACACAAACGACACAAAAAAACGCCAACGAAACATGGTAACCCGAACCGATCGAAATAAGCAGCTTTGCCTCTTTTATGCCGCAGGACCGGGTGACATCGTCTCCACCTTCTCCTTCTGGCAGAAAGGAGAGGACGATCCGCACCAGGTTGCCGTTACCTACAGTTCCCTGTTTTTCGACACCTGTCGAACGCTCGGAGCAAAAGGAGTCGCCATATCATGCTGCCCTCGAAAAGACAGCATCGCAACAGAACAGTTCACTGTCGAAAATAATCCGAAAAGCCCCCCCGGAAAAGGAATCGCCTTTCATCTGCAGCAAATCGGTTATGTCCGTGAAATAATCGCCCGGGCAAAAGCTGTCGATGCCGATTATCTCATCATGGCCGATGCAACGGGACACTTCTTCCCCCTGCTCTGGTTCGCCCCCGGATCCATGAAACTCATTCCGTCGCTGCACTGCACCCTCTGGCCTGAAAGCAGAAAATCATCCCCTGTGCAGAAACTCCTCTCCATGCTCAACCGCAACCTCTTCAGCAAACGGGCAACGGCAATACTCTGTATCTCCCAGGACGTCCGGCGCCAGCTCCATGAAATCACCGGAGGCAAAACAGTACCCGTCCACCCATTCATTCCCCACTACAGGAAAGAGCTGTTCGAACAGATACCGCCGCCGCCGGCATCACAGCCATTCAATCTGCTCTATGCCGGACGAATGGAAACCGCCAAAGGCATCTACGACCTGCTCGACATTGCCCGGATGCTCAGGCAGACAGGCAACGGCGGCATCGTCCTGCACCTTTGCGGCACCGGGCCCGAAGAAGAAAACCTCAGGAACGCCCTGCAGGAACAAGGCCTCAGCCAGATCATGCAACTTCACGGCTACTGCGCCCGCCCGGCAATGCTCCGGCACATCGCAGAAAGCCATGCATTCATCGTTCCGACACGGACATCCTTCGAAGAAGGCTTCAACAAAGTTGTTGCCGAAGCCATCCTCGCAGGTCGGCCGGTCATAACCTCCTCGGTCTGTCCGGCGCTCGAATACGTAAAAGAAGCCGTTATCGAAGTACCGCCCGACAACGCAGCAGCCTACTTCGAAGCCGTCATACAACTCGCCGCATCGCCGCAGCTCTACCATCAAAAACAGGAAGCCTGCAAAATTCTCCGGAAACAGTTCTACGATCCCGGACGCTCCTGGGGTGCCGCGCTTCTGAACATTGTAAAGAGCCAGCCGCATGGGTAGCACTCCCGGAAACATCATGGTACCCGTCGCCATGTTCGGCTGGATTCCCGTGGTACTGCTGCTCTTTTCGCGGCTCCAGGCGCGCACTGCGGCATCTGTCGCATTCGTTGCGGGATGGATGTTCCTCCCGGTTGCGGCATTCAAGCTGCCAGCCCTGCCCGACTACAACAAAACAACAGCAACCTGCGTCGGCATTCTTCTCGGAGCCTGGCTCTTCGACAAACAGCGCTTTACGGAATTCCGGTTCAACGCAGCCGATCTGCCAATGATCGCCTGGTGCACAGCCCCCTTCTTCTCATCGGTCGCAAACGACCTCGGACCATACGACGGACTTTCGCAAACCATGTACCAATGCATCACATGGGGACTTCCCTACTACATCGCAAGAATCTACTTCACCGACATCGACGCGATGAAAACCCTTGCGCTCGCCATATTTATCGGCAGCATCATCTACATCCCCTTCTGCTGGTTCGAACTGATCATGAGCCCGCAGCTTCACCGCATGACCTACGGCTTCCACCAGCACAACTTTCTCCAGACGCTCAGGGACGGCGGAGGATTCCGGCCGATGGTCTATATGGACCACGGACTCATGACCTCCATGTGGATGGTCCTCGGAGTATTTCTTGGCTCCTGGCTCCTCTATGTCGGGGAACTCCCCGAAAAAATCCTCTCGGTACCGACACGATACATGCTCATGCTCCTCGCATTCACTGCAATCATGATGCAATCAGTAGGATCCCTTGTCCTCCTCGTCATCGGGCTCCTCGTCATCTACCTGTCGAGCAAAATCAAAAAACCGGTACTCCTCATCGTCATGGTAGCAATACCGCATCTCTATGTCATCACAAGAACGACCGGCATCTGGGACGGAACGAACCTCTCCGGCTTCGTGGCCGAAAAATTCAGTGCCGACCGGGCCCAGTCGCTCCAATTCCGTTTCGACAACGAAACGATCCTGATCGACAAAGCGCTCCAGGGCACTCTTTTCGGATGGGGAGGATTCGGACGCTCGCGGGTTTACGACGACAAAGGACGAGACATAAGCATAGCCGACGGACTTTGGATCATCACCCTTGGCCAGAACGGAATCTACGGCCTCGCCACGCTCATCATAGCCATACAGGTCCCCGTCATACTCTTTCTCATGCGCATCAAGGCGGAATACTGGAAAAACAGGGAGTGGGCCGCGCCCGGAGTCATGGCTGTTTTTTTAGCCATCTACATGATCGACAACCTTCTTAACGCCATGATCAATCCTGTCTACATGCTATTCAGCGGAGGACTCATCGGCATGATGCTCAAAAACAGTGTACCCGAACCATCAGCATCTGCAATCACGGCCATGCAAACCGCCGAAAAAACACATGACATAACGCCGCCCCGGACCCGGTTCATCCCGGCGCCCGGCTCGGCGCTATTACGAATTATACACTGAAACAGCTTGAATTATCAAGCACATCCGCAACCGATAATGAATCTTCGGCAGCTCATAACAGCAGAATGGAACAGCGGCAGTAAACTCATGGGATACTGGCTGTTCGGCTTTCTACTGCTCCTTGCCGGAAGCCTCATACCCTTCAGCATACCCGGAATCGATACGATAGTCCACATCATCCTCTATGCCGTACTCTCATGCATCCCCATTTCATTTCTCAGCGACCGAAAAACGGCCTTTCTTGTATCGACGGCCATGAGCTCGCTTGGCTACGTTCTCGAAACCATTCACATGCTCATAACCGCAGAATCATTCAATGCCTGTAATGCGCTCGCCAATAACATCGGCATCCTTGCAGGAATAACCGCCGGATTCATCATCCGGCTCAAACTGCATTACGAACCCCAATACAATAAAAACAAGCAGAACAACGGAACCGCCCGAGATCTCTCCAATTGAAACATAGCCGAAAAAACCTCCGACAACAACACAATGACCGCCATGAAAACCTCAATACTCTATGCCGGGCTGGCAAACCCCCATGTCGGCTGGCTGGCTATCGACGAACTCGCAGAACTCTTCGCCCACTACTTTCATGCCGAAATCCTCTCCCCGAAGCTGATACCCGGCAAATGGACCGAGCGACTCATTCACCCCGACAAAACAGTATTCGAACCACTCCGTACCGACGGCGGCGACCTGCTGATTCTCATTGCAAGAAACCCCGGTGATCTCGGCATGATCAACGCCATAACAGACTGCCGCAAAAAATTCAGCAAACTCTACGCATTCATCACCGACTCATATTTTCATGCCGGATACGTCAAAGAAACCGCCGAATTCGACGCCATAACCGTAACCGCACACGAAGACATCGCCTATCCCGCAGACCGATTCGGCATACCCGTACACCAGCTCTATCAAGGCACAGACTGCCTCAACTGGGCTCCAGCAAAACGCCATGAACGCGAAATAGACATCATCGGATTCGGACGAACCCCACAAAGTTACCACGCCTGCTTTTCAAAGCGCTTCCACCCTGCATCGTCGCCCAGCCTCTACCTGCACTCGCCCCTCGGCAATCTGACCGGACCAGGCATCCGACTCGAACGCGGCATGCTCTTCAAACTGCTGCACCGCTCCCGTATCTCGCTTGCATTTCACCTCTTTGTCGAGCCACAGGGCAACCGGCCTCGCTCCATGATGGTAACCAGCAGATGGCTCGAATCCCTGCTCTCCGGCTGCATCGTCGCCGGCAAACGCCCGGTCTCGCGCATGGCCGACGACATGCTCTTCTGGCCAGGAGCAACCACCGAACTCTCCGACGAACCCGAAAAAGCCGCAGACGAGCTCATCAGCCTGCTCTCCCGAAACGACGATCTCGAACAACAGCGCATCATAAACATCGCACAAACCATAACCCGCCACGACTGGCGCTATCGGATAGAAACCTTCTGCAACCTGATGCAACTCCCCGTCCCGCCAGCACTGCAAGACGACAAAGCCCGACTAAAACAACTCTGCCCGAAAGTATGAGAGTAAAAAAATCATGTCAGGAATTAAACCTCAAAAAGAACAGATGAGGGGACATCGTTGAATCTTATGAATCCCGAAAAAGACAGAAGAAAATATCGCTCGTTGCGGAAAAGAAGTATCGCATATCCGCAGCGGCATTAAATAATCTTTACTCCATACTCCCGAAAAGCAAAGCGAACAATACTTCTCTCCCCCCTTAACCTGAATTCCCGAAGAATTATAACGATGCCGGGTCAAGGACGGGAGTATCGTGCCTCGGGGAGGTTGAATCGTAGCAGAAAATACTCTGATGAAGAGGGGGAGTTGCCCACGAATTACACGAATTTGCACGAAAGGAAATTGGCAGCTGGTTTTCTCTGGCTTCGCCGATAAAAACAACTGCCGGGGTTTCGATCAAGAGACAAATTGGTATGTCCTGCTATAGAAAAGCCATGGGCGCCTCCTTTTATTATCGTTACTGATGCGACTATGTTTAAGGCAAAAAAAGAGGGTTATTTGCACATAACCCTCTTTTTTCATTGATTTGTGGCGACCATGGTTACATTTTCTCCGGGAATTCAGGTTGATAGCGAAATGGCCTGATAACGAGATAGCGAGATAGCAAATATATTTTCCCGCTAACCAGCCTCTTCTCACAGCCACCGACTACTGACTACCAACTACCGACTTCCAGCCCACCGCTCACGGCCCACTGCCCACAATCTTCCGGGCTACCGGCTACTGGCTACTGAATACCGACTTCCAGCCCACCGCTCACGACCACAATCTTCCCACCCACATTCTTCCACGATCTTCCGCCCCAGAAATGTAACAATAATAAGGAGCGTCCCCTGAAACGCACGTTCCTCCTCAAGCCAGCCAGCTCACCGCTCACAATCCCCCTCGACTACCGGCTACTGGCTACTGACTTCCAGCCCACCGCCAACCGCTCACGGCCCACAATCTTCCTGACTTCCAGGCCACCGCTCACGGCCCACTGCCCACAATCTTCCGGGCCACCGACTACCGGCTACTGAATACCGACTTCCAGCCCCCCGCTCACGACCACAATCTTCCCACCCACATTCTTCCACGATCTTCCGCCCCAGAAATGTAACAATAATAAGGAGCGTCCCCTGAAACGCACGTTCCTCCTCAAGCCAGCCAGCTCACCGCTCACAATCCCCCTCGACTACCGGCTACTGGCTACCGAATACCGACTTCCAGCCCCCCGCCCCCTCTCTCATTGAGAGAGAACCCGCAGAAAAACTCTCTCCACATGCAAGAGCAGAGTTCTCAAACGACAGCGAAAAACAACTCTAACCGATTTATTTATAACATGATGGAATTAATTAAAAAAACTGGCACTTGATTTGCAGCAATACAAAAAAGTCCAGACAGGTTGGAACCCCCTAACCAGCACAAGCCGATGAACATAATCGAACTGACATGAAACGGGAAGAATCGCCCATCATGAACAGCGAAGAAACCACCCGGGCGCCAGCCATGCCCGCAGGGCGGAAACACTCTTCAACCAGCCCATGAAACACACCCATCAGAACGACGAAAGCCAGGAATACCTGCCATCCATCGACTGCGTACTCATCGGGGTCAACTGCGCCAGCACCCTCAAACGATGCATCGACTCCATCCTGGCCTGCGACTATCCCAAAGAAAAGCTCCGCATCATCTATGTTGACGGAGGATCAAGCGATACGAGCAAAGCCATAGCGACGGCATATCAAAACGTCACGCTTATCGCGCTCGACCCCCTGCACCCGACTCCAGGCCTGCAGCGCAATGCCGGGTGGAAAAACGGAACGGCTCCCTTCGTGCAATTCCTCGACTCCGATACCATCATCGACCCCGCCTGGCTCCGTGCTGCGACAACAGCCATACAAGACCCGGCAATCGGAGCAATCAACGGCTATCGCCGCGAACTGCACCCCGAACGCACCATCTACAACTGGATAGGCGACATCGAATGGAACGGCCCTCCAGGACAATCAGACTGCTTCGGCGGCGACGTACTCATCCGGCGCACTGCACTTGAAGAAAGCGGCGGATACGACGAAACCCTTGTCGGAGGCGAAGACCCCGAACTCAGCCGGAGAATTATCAGAAACGGATGGCAGATCAGGCGCCTCGACGCCCTCATGACCAGCCACGACCTTGCCATGACCACAATCAGGCAATATCTCAAACGAGGCTTCCGATCCGGTTACGGCTTCGCTGCCGTTCGCCTGCGCGAAGCAAAAGCAGGCAGCAGCTTCTGGAAACCGGAAAACCGCAAAATCCTCATCAAAGGCGGCGGATTCCTCATCGGCGCAACAGCGGCGCCCCTCATTGCGCTCACGCAGCACAACGCCCGGGGGACAATCCTCTCGCTCGCGAGCCTGCTCGGCGGCACAGCCCTGCTCCTCAACCCCAGGATCTTCAAAGTCGAAAAATTCATGCGCGACAACAAACTCCGCCGCGAAGAAGCAAAAATCTACGCATGGCACTGCTCGCTCGTCGTGCTGCCACAGCTCCTCGGCATCATCCGCTTCCATACCGGCCGGCTCCTCGGAAAACCGCTCACGAACAAACGAGCGGCACTCAAAACCGGACTCTCAACCACCCAGACATGAAAGAACAACCCATAGCTTACCTCTGCAGCGAGTACCCGGCCATCTCCCACACCTTTATCTACCGGGAAATCCAGTCGCTCCGCAAAGAAGGGCTCACCGTGCACACCGCCTCCATTCACAAACCCGGCGGACTCGACATCATGACCCCGGACGAACAGGAAGAGGCCCGAAACACCCTCATGGTGCTCGACCATTCGATACCGGCAATCGCCGGAGCACACCTCAGCTGCCTCGCCGGCAACCCCAAAGGCTACCTCCGCATGGCTGCCGCCGCGCTCAAGCTCCTCGTCTCCGGTCCAAAAAGTCCGCTGAAAGCCATAGCCTACTTCGCCGAAGCTGGCATCCTGCTCCAGTGGACCCGCCGTAACGGCATCGCCCACATCCACGAACACTTTGCCAACCCCACAGCCATCGTCGCCATGCTCATGAAACAATACGGCGGCATCACCTACAGTATCTCCGTGCACGGCCCTGACATATTCTACACCGTCGACACAGCCATGCTCCAGGAAAAAATCAGGCAAGCCTCCTTCGTGCGATGCATCAGCCACTATTGCCGCAGCCAGGTCATGCGCCTCAGCGACCCCGTCATCTGGAACCGCTTCCACATCGTACGCTGCGGCATCGACCCCGATCTCTACGCTCCGCGTCCCGATCCCGGCAACGCCATACCCCGGCTCCTCTGTGTCGGAAGGCTTGTACCAGCCAAAGGCCAGCACATCCTGCTCGAAGCCTGCGCCATCCTCAAACGTCAAGGCACCCCATTCCGCCTCACTTTCACCGGCGACGGGCCTGATCGAGCTTCGCTCGAACAGCATTCCCGCACATGGGGTATTCAGGAACTCGTCACCTTCACCGGCGCGCTCGGACAGGACAAAGTCCGCCTGCTTTACGACCAGGCCGACATCTTCGTGCTTGCAAGCTTCGCCGAAGGCGTTCCGGTAGTCCTCATGGAAGCCATGGCCAAGGAAATACCCGTCATCTCCACACGAATCACCGGCATTCCCGAGCTCATCGACCATCAGCACGACGGCCTGCTCGCCGTACCCGGCGACCCCGAAGACCTCGCTCAACAGCTCACCGCGCTGCTTGCCGACCCGCTCCTGCGCAGGCAATACGGCAAGGCCGGCCGTCAGAAAGTGATCGAACGGTACAATCAGCACCAGAACAACGCTCGACTCGGCGAACACTTCAGGAACCAGTACAGCAACCCCTGAGCACCATGAACAGCATCATAGCCATCATCCTCGCCCTGCTCTCTCTGCCGGCACTCTACCTCCTGCTGACAACCATAGCAGCCTATCTCTTCAAAAAGAAAGAAAATGCGCCGAACCGCTTCCTCAATATCGGCGTACTCATCCCGGCCCATAACGAAGAAGAAGGCATCGCACGCACGGTCAGAAACGTACTCGCATGCGACTACCCCGCAAACCGGCGCTACATCTTCGTCATCGCCGACAACTGCACCGACAGCACCGCCGAAACCGCCCGTAACGCCGGAGCCACCGTATGCGAACGTACCGACGAGATCAATCGGGGCAAAGGCCAGGCGCTCGACTGGTTCCTCAGACAACAGAAAAACATTTACAAAGACACAGACGCCATCACCATCATCGACGCCGACGTAAACCCCGACACCGGCTATCTCCGCGAAATCAGCCTCTCCCTCAGCCAGCTCGACACACAAGCCATCCAGGCCTACAACGGCGTCAGCAACCCAAAATCCGGATGGCGTCCGGGACTTATCGACGCCGCATTCAACGTTTTCAACCACCTCCGCATGGCAGGCTCCTGTCAGCTCAGCGGCACCTGCGTGCTTAAAGGCAACGGCATGGCATTCCGCACCGCCCTGCTTCAGCGCACAGGATGGCCCTGCCACTCCATTGTCGAAGACATGGAATTCAGTCTTCGTCTGCTTCAGGAAGGAATCGACGTCCACTACAATCCCGACGCCATCATCCGCAGTGAAATGGTCACCAGCGGCAAAAACGCATCCAGCCAACGCAGCCGATGGGAAGGCGGACGGTTCTCCCTTGTCCGGCAAATGGCCGGCCCACTCCTCCAGCTCTTCCTTACGACAGGCCGACCAAACTACCTCGTCGCGCTCGCCGAACTCGCCCTGCCGCCCCTCTCGCTGCTCGTCCTGCTCTTCGCCATCGGCACCGCAGCCGCACTGCTCATCGGAAACCCGACACAGCAACTCATCACACTCTCATGGTGGGCAATACTCATCATCTACGTGGCATCAGGACAGATCCAGCGAAAAGCTCCACTTTCCACATGGGCCGTACTCCTCGCCGCGCCGCTCTACATTCTCTGGAAGATCCCCATCTACGCAGCCATGCTGCTCCGAAAAAAAAGCACCTCCTGGGTACGCACCACAAGAGAACACAACAAAACCAACTGACGCAATGGCAACGAAACAAAAAAAACGCAACATCCCGGTCGATACCCTCCGGGGTCTCGCCTGCATTCTGCTCGTTGCCTACCACGTCATCGGCGTCACCCCCGAAACCGGCCTCAGGCTTCACGAAGGAACGCTCAAAGACGCCAACGCGCTCCTTGCCTATATACGCATGCCCCTCTTCACCTTCCTCTCCGGGCTCGTATACGCATGGCGACCCTTCAGCGGCGACTGGAAACCCTTCATCAACGGCAAAATCCGACGCCTCATCATACCCATGCTCGTCATCGGAACCACATTTGCCCTCTTCCAGGCCTTCACGCCCGGCACGAACCACCAGGTACAACAATGGTACCTCCTCCACCTCAAACCCGTCGCCCACTACTGGTTCCTCGAATCCCTATTCATCATCTTTCTCATCATCATCCCGCTCGAACGCTACAACGTGCTCGCCACCCGTCAAGGATTTGCCGCAACCTACATCATAGCAGCAATCGCCTACACAACCAACATCGGCACACCCTGGTTCTCCATCGCAGGAGCGTTCTACCTCTTCCCCTACTTCCTCGCTGGCCTCTACTGCACCCGATTCCCCCTGCAGCTCAGCCACCCCCGAACCGCCGGCTACATCGCCATAACCGCCATCGCACTCTTCCTCATCCTCTTCGGTCAGGAATACGGAGGCCCCCGCCGTTCCCTCAACGCACTCATCACAGGAACCCTCGCCTGTATCGCACTGCTCCTCACAAAAGCCGAATCGAAACCCCTCGCAGCAATCGGCAACTACTCCTACTCCATCTACCTCTTCCACGTCTTCTTCACCGCAGCATCGAGAATCATCCTCATAAAAACCGGCCTCACCGACATCTCGCTCCTATTCATCGCTGGCACCATTGCCGGCATTGCCGGCCCCATCATCATTGAACTCCTCGCAAATAAACACAAAACCACCAGAGCGCTCCTCCTCGGCAGAAGCTGAAAAAAAAAAAAGCCCCAAAGGGACAAACAAGCAAAAACACACTCTTCCCCGATCCAAAAATATCGGAAGCGGACGCCCGGAAATCAGAATTCTCGACCTCCCCAATGCGAAGCGAGCAAATCTGCGGGACGGCAAGATGGCTGGATAGCAAGATAGCTCGACGGCTTGATAGCTCGATGGCTGGATGGCAAGACAGCCAACATCGTTTTCCGCCCACCGCCAACCGCTCACCGCCCACAATCTTCCGGGCCACCGACTACCGACTACCGACTACCGACTTCCAGCCCACCGCCAACCGCTCACCGCCCACAATCTTCCGGGCTACCGACTACTGACTACCGGCTACTGACTACCGACTTCCAGCCCACCGCCCACCGCTCACGACCCACAATCCCCCCCGGCTACCGGCTACTGACTACCGGCTACTGACTACCGACTTCCAGCCCACCGCCAACCGCTCACCGCCAACAATTTTCCGGGCCACCGACTACTGTCTACTGCCCACTGTCTACCGGCTACTGACTACCGACTACCGGCTACTGACTACCGGCTACTGACTACCGGCTACTGACTACCGGCTACTGACTACCGACTACCGACTTCCAGCCCACCGCCAACCGCCAACAATCTTCCGGGCCACCGGCTCCCGCAAAGCGAAGCGAGCGATTCTTGACAAAAAAAAAGCCTGCAGACTATTCGGTCTGCAGGCTTATCAAAAAAAACACCGGTTCTCTTACTTCCGCTTCTTTTTATGACCGGTAAAATAAGAAGGTTCGCTTTTTGAATCCGATTTCGGCTTGTAACCCGTCCGCTTGCCTGTGCCCGCATAGCCGCCCTGGGAACGCTCTTCGGACTTCGTAAGGCGCAGCTGACGTCCGCACACCCTCACCTTGCGCATTTCATGGAACACTTCGTTCGGCATGCCTGCAGGAAGCTCCACCGTGCTGTAGGTATCGTTAACGGTAATTCTTCCAACCGCTTCCGGATCGAGACCGACCTCGTTGAGAATCGCTCCAAGTATATTGCCCGGTTTCACGCCATGCGTGCTGCCAACCTCGATGCGGTAACTCTCCCGTCTTTCGTCGGAATACAGACCATCCCTTTTCGGGCTTCTCGAAGCGCCCCGATCCCTTTCCGAACGATCGCGACTGTCCGGACGATCACGCCCCTCCTGACGAGCCGGTCTCTCCGGTTTCGAAGAGAGCAGAAGCGGAGTTTCGCCCTGAAACATCGAAGCGAGAGCTGCCGCAGCCTCGAGTTCCGCAACATCATGCTCGCGACAATACTGCTCGAGAAGTCTTGTGTAAAACTCAAGATCCTCGGCGGCAATGGTATCGGTAATACGCTGCTTGAACTTTGCAACCCGCTTGTCGTTGATAATCTCCGTCGAAGGAAGCTCCATCAGTTCGATGCGTTTCCGGGTCGCCTTCTCGATTGCATAGAGCATATTTTTCTCTCTCGGAGAAACAAACAGAATGGCCTCGCCGCTTCTTCCGGCACGTCCCGTACGCCCTATCCGGTGAACGTACGATTCAGTATCTGAAGGAATATCGTAATTGATCACATGGCTGATGCGATCGACATCCAGTCCTCTTGCGGCCACATCGGTAGCGATAACGATGCTCAGCGTACCGTCCTTGAGCTGATCGACCGTCCTCTCCCTCTGATTCTGCGCCATATCGCCGTTCAATGCCGAAGCGGCATATCCCCTTGCCTGCAGTTTTTCGGCAAGCTCGAGCGTCATGGTTTTCGTACGGACAAAAATAAGAATGCCTTCAAACGGCTCGAATTCCAGAATCCTGGTCAGCACATCGAGCTTATGGCTTCCGCCGACGATCCAGTACCGTTGACGGATGGTCTCGACCGTGGTTGTTTTATTCTGAATGATGACTTCAGCGGGGCTCTTGAGATGTTTCTGGGCGATACGACGAATCGGCGCAGGCATGGTTGCCGAAAAAAGAGCTACCTGACGCGATTCCGGAGTCTGATCGAGTATCCACTCGACATCATCGATAAAACCCATGCGAAGCATCTCGTCAGCCTCGTCGAGCACCAGACACTGCAAGGAACTCAGCGAAAGCGACCCGCGGCGCATATGATCCATTACGCGACCCGGAGTACCCACAACCACATGCACGCCTCTCTTCAGCATGCGAAGCTGCGTTCCGTAATCCTGGCCGCCATAGATCGGCACCACATGAAACCCTTTCAGATACTCGGCATAACGGTGAAACGCCTCGGCAACCTGAATGGCAAGCTCCCTTGTCGGAGTCAGCACCAGCGCCTGGGGTTCAGTCTTCGAGAGCACGATGTTCGAAAGCACCGGAAGCGCGAAAGCCGCGGTCTTCCCGGTACCCGTCTGCGCCTGGCCGAGAACGTCCCGGCCCTCGAGAAGCAATGGAATGGTTTGAGCCTGAATCGGAGTAGGTTTTTCGTACCCGACCTCTTCAAGAGCTCTGAGCAACGGTTCAGCAAGCTCCAGGTTGCTGAAATTCAAAACGGATGGCTGTTCTTCAATCATACTGTCCTTTTCCTGTAATAAAATTATTAACAATGCTTAAAAGCATTCACTGGAGTGGCAGCAATGCAGGAAAGGAATAATCTGAAGGAGAGTTTTGCCAGTCAGGAAAAAAATCCTTGCAAACAGGTAGACAGTAACGATCTGTAGAAAAGCAGAAATATGGACACCTGATCTTTCTTAGCATCTTCACCACGCGGTCAAATGCGAATTTATATATACGAATTAATCCGGTCAATAACGAATGTTATTTCTTTCTGAAAACAGCGCCTCCTTCATCGCTCCTCTCCCCAATCAGGTTCCGCAATCGCATCGCCCTTTTCGCATACTGTTCGGCCTCCTTCTGCCGTCCTGATTTAAGATACATATTCGACATATTTTCAAGAACCTGGGCAGCGTCGGCTTCATTACCTCCGACACGCTTTTCCGAAACCGCAAGAGATTTTCTGAACAGAGGCTCAGCTGCGGCATAATCGCCCTTTGCATCATAAATAAGGGCAAGCGAATTCAATGCCGCTCCGACATTGCGGTGTCCCGGAGGAAAACGCTTCCCGGTTATGGCCAGAGATCGTCTCATCAGCCGCTCCGCATCGTCAAACCGCTGCAAAAGTCGCTTGACCGAAGCGAGGCTCTGCAGAGTAAGGGCAACCTCCGCATGATCCGGGCCAAAAGCCTTCTCCTGAATATCGAGACCGCGCTGAAAAAGCAATTCGGACTCCGTATATCGCTGCTGCATCAGCGAAATCATGGCAAGTCCGTTGAGCGAAACGGCAACATCGGGATGAAGCCGTCCCTTCACTCTCTCATTGATCATAAGCGCGCGCTGAAAAAGCTGAACCGCTAAATCGTAATATCCGGTCTGATGATACAAAGCCGCCATGTACAGAAGAATCGGAGCGGACGAGGCCCCGGTATCATCCAGCTTTTCGAGGATCGACAATGCCCGGGTATAATACATCATGGCTATATCGCTCTTACCCTGACGATTATACAGGGCCCCCATGGCCGCAAGCGTTCCCGCAACCCCTTCGCCCTCCGGGCCCTCGGTTTTTTCCCTGATCGCAAGAGCTTTCCGGAAATACTCATCCGCCCTGGCCTCCGAACCCTCGTCGGCATAAAGCGAACCAAGACTATGCAGAATACCGGCCGTAACCGAATAATTCTGCGCCGGCATTTTTTCGCTGATGGCAAGCGCCCTCAGATAGAAAGGCATCGCCTGCCGGTACTTTTTTTCCGCCAGATATATATCGGCAATCAGAACAAGCGACGGCAATTCCGCTGACGAATTCAAACCCGACATCTTTCGGGAAAGGAGACGGGCCTGATTGGCAAGCGGAAGAGCCCGACCGAAACTCCCCTGACGATAATGCAGCAGCGCCTCGGCAAAAAGACTGTCACGCCCGCTCGAGGCCCTCGAAACCGCTCCCTGCTGCGGCACGGGCCGAAGCAGGGAAGTCCCCGAAACCGATTGCCCCGAAGCAGGCCCGCTTTTCTGCGAAACCGAATCGGCGGAAATCCTCCCCGGCGAGGGAGGCGGAGCAACAAGCTCCAGCCTGGGCTTCTCCCCTGCACCTCCTGCAATCGTTGCCGAGGGTACAAGAGTGTCGCGTTGCTGCTTCCTGCGCGCCGAACGGTTTACGGCCGAAGAACGATCCCGTTTCATCCGGAGAGCATGCAAGCTGTCAACCGTCCGCTCATGCGCCAAAACAAGACGCACGCTGTCGCGATACCGCACCATTGCCGACTCGCGTCTGAGACTGTCCTGTGTACGCAGTGACCGGGCCGCGGTTTCAAGACTGTCGAGCAGTTTCTTTTCAGCAGCTCTCTTCATTTGCTTCAGAACCTCTGCCTGCTTCACAGAAGCCACCCTCAAGCTGTCACGAACCTGTTTTTTCCTCGAAACCCTTGCAGAACGCCCTTTTCCATCCGTCTCAGGCCGCTCTGCATTCGCGCTGACCCTTGCGGAAGAGCGAACGGGAAGGCTGTCCTGAACCCGTTCGGGCGGCAAAACAAGCGAAGGCGAAGGCGCATCCCTTCCCGACGGATCCCAAACAGCCTGCTGCACTTCGTTTTGCGACTTCAGCAGAACCGATCGTCCTGAAACGAAATCGGCCTGCGCCTTTCCATCCTGCTGCGATTCAGCGGAAAAAAGCGGAAGCGCAAATAAAACAATAGCGGCAACAACGCCGAAACGAACGGCGCACCTGTTCAATGCCGGAAAAAAGGCCCTCATTTCATGCATGATCGCCCTCAACAATCTACTGTTTCCCGATACTCACACAGTGAACTCATAACACCGGGAAGAAATTATCAATTCCCGAACCCGGAGACGCGCCATGTCCGGCAGAAGCCAAAAAAACCGTCCATGCCGACCATACAGGGAAACAGATCATCCCTGAATTCCCGGAGAAAATGTAACCATGGTCGCCACAAATCAATGAAAAAAAGAGGGTTATGTGCACATAACCCTCTTTTTTTGCCTTAAACATAATCACATTGGTAACGATAATAAAAGGAGGCGCCCATGGCTTTTCTATAGCAGGACATACCAATTTGTCTCTTGATCGAAACCCCGGCAGTTGTTTTTATCGGCGAAGCCAGAGAAAACCAGCTGCCAATTTCCTTTCGTGCAAATTCGTGTAATTCGTGGGCAACTCCCCCTCTTCAACAGAGTATTTTCTGCTACGGATCAACCTCCGCGAGGCACGATACTCCCGTCCTTGACCCGGCATCGTTATAATTCTCCGGGAATTCAGGATCATCCGGATCGATCCGCCGGACAAATGGAAAACGGCAGGAACAGCAAATTCGCCCAGGAACCGACGCAGCGCAGCAGCGACAGGCCAAAGCCCGCCGGAAGCCTGAAGCTCGAAACAAACTCTTCGGAAACGACATATCGATCAGAAAAAAAAGATACCGCTCAATCTTCGGTATTCCGCTCTTTCCTGATTCGGGAAGGGACATTGAAAAGCTGACTGGTCAATACGGGGATAAAAAACACCGCCACAGTCACCGCGGAAGTAAGCACATCGGCTTCATGACCTCCGAGAAACCTGCTCAGCGGCGCATCGGGATAAAAATGCTCGAACACAGAAAACGACAGCTTCACGCCGAGAATACCCAATACGATAAACGCGCAGGTCTCCAGAAAAGGGTACTCCTCCATCAGGCGAACAAAGCCCTGAGCGACAAAACGCATGGCGAGAATGCCGATAAAAACGCCGAGCCAGATAAGCACGATATTGTCGCTGAACGCCACTGCAGCAAACACATTATCGATCGAAAAGGCAAGATCCATCACCTCTATAAGAATCACGGTCGACCAGAACGCGCCAAGCGAACCCACCGTCACCCGGTAAAACCAGTTATCCTTTTTATCGAAATAGTCGTCTCTCGTATCGGCAGTCTTCCGGCCCTGCCACCAGTTGAACACCAGATAAAGCAGATAGAAACCTCCGAAAGGCTTCAACCACCATATCTTCACCAGAGCGGCGGCAAAAAGCAGGCAGAGCCCCCTGAACAGATAAGCGCCGAAAATGCCGTAACGCAAAGCCGCCGAACGCTGTTTCGGCGGCAGATCCATCACCATGGTCGCAAGAACCGCGGCATTATCGACAGAAAGCAGACTCTCGATCAGAATGAGATTCAGCACTATCAGAAGCGAGGGAACCGGATTATCGGCTATCTGTCGAAACAGATCATAAAGCGAAGAAAAATCCATACGCTTCTCAGATCTGAACCTGCATGCCGATTTCGATCACCTGGCCCGAAGGAAGATCGTAATACCCCGTAGCGCTGATAGCATTGCGCATCATCAGCGCATACAGCTTCTTTCGCCACACGCCCATTTTCGACTTCAGACCCGTCACGATCTTCTCCCGGCTCAAAAAGAAACTCGTCGCCTCGAGGCGGAAATGAAAACCTTTATGATGAGCAAGCGAAAACACCTGTCGAATGCTCGGCGACTCCATAAACCCATACCGGGCCACTACCTTGTAGATCCCGTCGCCGCACTTCACAACCTCGACCTTACGGCTGTTCGGAACCCTCGGCACCCGCTCCGTACTGAAATGAAACAGGGCGACCTCCGAATGCAGAATCTTGTTATGCCGCATATTATGCAGCAGAGCAACCGGAATCACGTCGGGATTGGCCGTTAGATAGACCGCCTGGCCGCTCACCCGCTGCGGCTGCTGAAGCGAAAGACTCTGGATAAACTCATCGACCGTCAGGGTACGATCCTTGAGCTGTTTCAGCATAAGGCTCCTCCCCTGCTTCCAGGTATAGAGCAGGGTAAAAATAAACAACCCGATCACCAGAGGGAACCATGCTCCATGCAGCAGTTTGCTCGCGCTCGCCCCGAAAAACGAAAGATCGATGATAAAAAAGAACGTGATCATCACATCGATAGCCACCTTGTTCCATTTCCATATATCGCGCGCCACATAGTAGAACAGCACCGTGGAAATCAGCATCGTCGCCGTCACGGCAACGCCGTATGCCGCCGCAAGCCTGCTCGACGAACCGAATCCGATAACCAGACCGATGGTCGAAACCATCAGACCCCAGTTAGCCGCAGGAACGTAAATCTGCCCGAAATGACCCGCAGAGGTATGGCGGATGGTGAGGCGGGGAAAATACCCAAGCTGAATCGCCTGCTGGGTCAGCGAAAACACGCCGGTAATGAGCGCCTGGGAAGCGATAATCGTAGCCGTCGTGGAAAGAATCACCATAGGAATAAGGCCCCATGAGGGAACCAGCGCATAGAACGGATGGTGCGATTCCTGAGGCGAAGCAAGCAACAGGGCTCCCTGACCGAAATAGTTAAGCAGCAGCGACGGAAGGACAAATAAAGCCCAGGTAAGACGAATCGGAGTTTTTCCGAAATGGCCCATATCGGCATAGAGCGCCTCCGCGCCGGTCACGGAAAGAAATACCGCGCCGAGTACCAGAAAGCCCTGCAAATGGTTTCCCAGAAGAAACCGGAAGCCATACCAGGGAAAAACCGCCTTGAGAATCTCTGGATACCGGATAATCTCGATCAGACCCAGAACCGCGATAACGGCAAACCAGACCATAATGATCGGGCCGAAAAAAGCCCCCACCTTGGCCGTACCATGATGCTGAAAGAAAAAAAGGCCGGTAAGAATCACCACCGTCACCGGAATAACCAGATTCTTGAAGGCCGGAGCAATAATCTGCAGCCCCTCGACCGCGCTGAGCACCGAAATCGCCGGAGTAATCATCCCGTCGCCGTACAAGAGAGAAGCGCCGAACAGACCTATCGCCACAAGAAACCACCGCTCATGCCGGTTCTTGCGGCTATGGCCGATAATAAGCGCCGTCAATGCCAGAATTCCGCCCTCACCCTCGTTATCAGCCTTCATGATAAAGGTCAGATACTTCAGCGAAACAATAAGAATCAGCGCCCAGAAAAGCAGCGAAAGCACTCCCAGAACATTATCGTGAGAGACCGCAATACCGTAATCGCCATGAAAGCACTCCCGGATAGCGTACAAAGGACTTGTGCCGATATCGCCGAACACCACGCCGAGAGCTACAAGAGAAAGAGACGCAATACTTTTAAAACTTGAATCACCGGATAAATGAGGTAACTCACCACTATCTGTTGAACTTGCCATAGAAGAAAACCTGCTTGAAAAAATAAGCCTGTTGACCGAAAAACAGAGAAAACGAACACCGCTCTGAAAATCAGGAATACAAAACCTGGCTTACCAGAAAACACAACCGAATTTAAAGAAAAAGAACTCAGTTAATCAAACAAACCACCGGAAAAGAAGCGAATTACGCAACAATAAACGAGACAATACAACAAAAACCATCTTATACAAAAAAACAGCGCAAACAAAGCACGAAAGCCCCACCGAACCGCTCTCTTTCCGGAACCGATCAGACCAATTTCGAGCAGGTAGCAGGTAGCAGGTAGCAGGTAGTAGGTAGTAGGTAGTAGGTAGTAGGTAGTAGGTAGTAGGTAGTAGGTAGTAGGTAGTAGGTAGTAGGCTGAAAAAATACTGACTCCAGCGGCTATCAAGCGAATTTTTAAAACAATGGCAAAAAAAATTCCCCCCGGCTACCCCGACTTCCGGCTACTGGCTACCGGCTACTGAATACCGACTTCCAGCCCACCGCTCACCGCTAACCGCCCACAATCTTCCGTCCACCGACTACCGACTACCGGCTACCGGCTACTGACTACCAACTACCGACTTCCAGCCCACCGCTCACCGCTAACCGCCCACAATCTTCCGGCTACCGGCTACCGACTTCCAGCCCACAATCTTCCCCATCCATATTATTATAGTTATATTATAAGTTCGTTCGACAACACATAAACCAAACAGATGCTCTCATGACCAAAATACTGTTCGACCATCTTGACGAATCGATTAAGCTTGAACTGAACCTCGCAAAACTCTATACCTTACTCAACGACCTCTTTCCGGACGATGAGGACTTCTGGTGGCAGCTCTCCATGGAAGAACGCGGTCATGCCGCCCTCCTGCAACAGGAGAAAAAACAGCCTCAGCCGCTCCCGTTTTTTCCTGAAAACCTTCTGGCCGACGATCTTCCGGCGCTTATGGCCGCCAACGAACGCATCCTCGGACTGATCGAACAATACAAGCAGCTGGCGCCGTCGCGTATAGAAGCCTTCCAGACCGCACTCGAACTCGAACTTGCCGCCGGAGAAGCACATTTCCAGGACTTTCTCGACACCCCTTCGCTATCGCCATCCGTCGCCATTTTCAAACAGCTCAACCAGGACGACCGCGATCACGCCGAAAGAATCCGTGAATACATGAAGGATAACGGAATGGCCTGATAAAATCAGAGAATCGGGAAACTATCAGCCCAATACGCTTGTTGCATCTTATAAATTCGCAACTGCATATTTATTAATACGTTATATAAAAAAGGAGAACCTGCATGCTCAGCAAAAAACTTGAAAAAGCGTTCAACGAACAGATAAACCACGAATTCGCATCATCCTATCTCTACCTCTCGATGGCCGCATACGCCGAATCCGAAAATCTTCCGGGCTTTGCAAGCTGGCTTAAACTGCAGACAAAAGAAGAGATGGGCCACGCCATGAAACTTTACAAATTCGTTAACGAACGTGGCGGAAAAGTGGAACTGATGGCTCTTGAACAGCCGAAAAACAACTTCAAATCGCCCGCGGGACTCTTCGAAGAGGTACTCGGACACGAGCGCAAAATCACCTCGCTCATCAACAAGCTATACGAAACGGCTCTCGAAGAAAAAGACTACGCCGCTCAGGTCATGCTCCACTGGTTCATTGAAGAACAGGTAGAAGAAGAAGCCGCAGCATCGGAAATCCTCGAGACGCTCAAAATCGCCGGCGAAAAAGGCCACGCACTCATCATGATGGACCGTCAGCTTGCCCGCCGCGGCCAGGGCTGAAAACAACCTTTCCGGTCGGCCAGACCGCTTCCGCTCAAATCATGCCTCTAATAATAAAAGCTGCCCTCTCCGGCAGCTTTTATTTATATACCCGAACGATACGCCGCTCATGAAAGCGTAACGAACCGCTGTGCGAAACTGCCCTCCTTGCCGATCACCATCTCGCTGTACCGGTCCGGACCGTACCGGAAACTGCCGCCGTTGACGATCTGAACGCCGCCCATCGCATAGGTCTGAAAACGGTGAAAATGACCATGCAATATCACATTCGTCCGCAACGCCTGCATGACGGCCAGATACTCGTCACGATTTATCAGCTCCATCGTCCAGTCGAAAGCCTGATCTATCGGCGAAGAAGTACCGTACACCCTCAGCGCATGGTGGCACAATCCAATCACAAAGCTCCCCCGAAGCGCCTCCGCCACGCCCGGCTGACTCAATGCCCGAAGCTCCGCCGGATCGACAAATCCTCTCGCGCCAAGCGGATTATCCGAACGGTGCCAGGGCCAGACGGAATTAACCCCCACAAAAGCCAGAGAAACCAGGGGAAAACGCAACACCTTCACATAAGGAAACCCCTTCCGAAGCTCGCTGTCTCCCCCCATCAGATCGCCGAACACGGCGAAGAAACCCGAAAGCCGATCCTGAAGCGCCCGTTTCCGGCTGCCCGGAAAAGGATTCAGGGCGTTGTAAATGCGCATCTCCTCCTCTATGGAGATCAGATCGTGATTGCCCGGAATCAGGGTCGTACGCTCCCAGGAACAGAAATCATACTCCATGAGCTTCTCGCGCATCACAGGCCACTCCGCAGGCAGATAGGTATCGAAAAGGTCCCCTGTAATAACGAGATGATCGATCTTCCTCTCGTTGAAATGCCTGAGCATCCGGTCGAGAAAAGCAAGGCTGCGACGGTCATGACGGCCCGCAAGATGAAGATCCGAAATATGCGCTACAGTTACGGTATTATGAATCACGCGATACGAATTGCGGTTTTAAAAACTAAAAGAGTAAATTAAGCCATATTTGCTTTCAATGCAGACTGTGCAGTACAGAAAAGAAAGATACAATCTTTCATGCAACTTGCTCCACGGAACACATTTAACTATTCCCGCAAACATATGCGCAAAACCGTATCATCCTGTAAAGAGCTTACAAGAAACCTCTGGTGGTCATGGGACACAGAAGCCAAAGAAATCTTCAAAGAACTCTCCCCGATTCTCTGGGAGCGCGTCAACCATAACCCGGTTGAGCTCCTGCGTCATATATCCAACGAAGAACTGCAGTCGCGCTGCCAGTGCGATCTCGGCAAAAAAATCGAACGGGTAGCCGAACGCTTCAGAAGCTACATGAACGAACCGGCCACCTGGGCAGCCGCAAACGCGCCCGAACTGGTCGAAAAACCGGTAGCCTATTTCTGCGCCGAATTCGGCATACACGAAAGCGTGCGAATCTATTCAGGAGGTCTCGGCGTCCTTGCCGGCGATCACATCAAATCCGCAAGCGACCTCGGCATCAACTTCGTAGGCATCACCCTGTTCTACAAAGAAGGATACTTCCGCCAGTACCTCAACCACGACGGCTGGCAGCTCGAAGACTACCCGCACCAGTACGCCGAAAGCCTGCCGATCGAAAAAGTAATCGGCCCTGACGGCAAGGATCTCATCATTTCGGTAAACATAGCCCAGAGCGAAGTCTTCGCGCAGGCATGGAGCCTCAAGGTCGGCCGCGCTACCCTCTACCTGCTCGACACCAACATTCCGGCCAACGAATCGCACTACCGCGACATCTGCTGCCGCGTATACGGAGGCGACCAGAACATGCGCATCAACCAGGAAATCGTGCTCGGCATCGGCGGCGTCAAGCTGCTCAACGCCCTCGGCATCGACCCTGCGGTTTACCACATGAACGAAGGCCACTCGGCGTTCCTCACCCTTGAACTCCTTGCAAAAGAGCTCGAAGCCGGCACACCGATGGAAGAAGCAAAAAAAATCATCAAAAACCGCTGCGTCTTCACCACGCACACGCCGGTTCCCGCAGGTCACGACCGCTTCTCGCGCGACATGATGCACTACACCTTCGACCGTTACCTCCAGCAGTCCGGCATCGAATTCGACGACCTGATGCTCCTCGGCTCCGAAGACCGCAGCAACATCTACGGCCTCTTCACCATGACCGTACTCGCCCTGAACTTCTCCAGAGCCGCCAACGGCGTATCGAAACTGCACGGCGAAGTATCGCGGCAGATGTGGCAGAACCTCTACGGCGTCAGCTCTGCTGACGAAGTACCCATCGGCCATATCACCAACGGCATTCACTCGCAAAGCTGGGCGAGCGGCGTAACCGACCACTTCTGGCGCAAATACACCGACAACCTCGACACCTTCACCGCATCGCAGCAAGCAGCCGAAGAGGTACTTGCCCGAGTCAGCGACGAAGAACTCTGGTGCCTCCGCTACCGTCTCAAACGCAACCTGATCGACTTCATCTACCGGTATCTGGGGAACCAGCTTTTCCACCAGCACACCCACTCGATGTATCCGGAATACGACTCGTCGAGACTGGCGAAAAACACCCTCTCTCCCGACGTGCTCACCATCGGCTTCGCCCGCAGGTTCGCAACCTACAAACGCGCGCCGCTGGTATTCAGAGATCTCGATCGCCTCAACCGCATCATCAACCACCCGACCATGCCGGTACAGATCGTCTTCGCGGGCAAAGCGCATCCGCACGACGACGCAGGCAAAGACTACATCCGCCAGATTGTCGAACACTCCCGCAGACCGCAGTTTTCCGGAAAAGTCATTTTTCTTGAAAACTACAACCTCGGCGTAGCAAAACGTATGGTCTCCGGTGTTGACATCTGGCTGAACAACCCCGTCAGACCAATGGAAGCGAGCGGAACATCCGGCGAAAAAACCGTACTGCACGGCGGATTGAACTTCAGCGTGCTCGACGGATGGTGGCCCGAAGCCTTCAACGGCGAAAACGGCTGGTCAATCGGCAACGGAGAAACATTCGACGACTATCAGGAACAGGACCGTTTCGATGCCGAAAAGCTTTACAGCACGCTCGAAAACCAGATCATCCCGACCTATTACGAACACGACGAAAACAACCTTCCGGTCAAATGGCTGAAAAAAATCCGCAACGCCATAGCAACCATCGCCCCGGAATACAACACGCACCGTATGGTCAGGGACTACGCAGAAAAATACTATCTGAACAGGAACAACGACTGATCGTACAGTTCCCGGAAAACATCGAACCATAATGAATTCCGACGCTTCGCCTCAAATCCTCAAGCCCGCTGCCGCCGTATCGCTCGGCCGCGGGCTTGAGCTCAGGTCTCCGGTCATGCTCGCTTCAGGCACAGTATCTTACGGCGAAGAGCTCAGCAGGCTCTGCGACCTCGGAAAAATCGGGGGAATCGTCACCAAAGCGATCTCTCTCGAACCAAGAACCGGAAATCCTCCCCGGCGCATTGCCGAAACCCCGTCCGGCATGATCAACGCCATCGGGCTTGCCAATGTCGGCGTTGAAAAATTCATTGCCGAAAAAGTACCCTTCCTGCGGGAACTCGACACGGCGGTCATCGTCAACATCGCCGGCCGCTCCATCGACGACTACTGCGAAGTGGTCTCCAGACTCGACGCCGTCGAAGGACTCGACGCATACGAAATCAATCTCTCCTGTCCCAACGTCAAAGGCGAATGCATGATCATGGGCGTCAGCCGCGACGCAACCTTTGAAATCGTCTCAGAACTCCGCAAGCTGACCCGGCGCCACCTCATGATCAAACTGACGCCCAACGTCACATCCATCAGCGCCATAGCCCTTGCCGCACAGGAAGCCGGAGCCGACTCCGTATCGCTCATCAACACCCTCGTCGGCATGGCCGTCAACTACAAAACCCGAAAACCGCTCATTAAAAACGTCACCGGAGGCCTCTCCGGACCGGCAATAAAACCCGTAGCCCTTGCAAAAGTCTGGGAAGTGTACAACGCCGTAACAATACCGGTAGTAGGCATGGGCGGCATCGGCAGCTTCGAAGACGCCATGGAATTCCTGCTCGTCGGCGCAAGCGCAATACAGATCGGCACCATGAACTTCGTCTACCCCGACATCAGCCAGCGAATCGCCCAAACCATCGAAACCCACTTCTCCGCACCAAACGCCCCGACATACAAAAGCTATGTAGGAAGTCTGATCGTTTAGAAGCCGGTAGCCGGTAGTAGGAAATCGGTAGTCAGTAGCCGGTAGCCAGTAGCCGGTAGCCAGTAGTCAGTAGCCGGTAGCCAGTAGTCAGTAGCCGGTAGCCGGTAGCCAGTAGCCGGTAGCCGGTAGCCGGTAGCCAGTAGCCGGTAGCCGGTAGTAGGAAATCGGTAGTCAGTAGCCGGTAGCCAGTAGTCGGTAGCCGGTAGCCAGTAGCCAATAGTCAGTAGCCAATAGTCAGTAGCCGGTAGCCGGTAGCCAGTATTCGGTAGGAGGGCGGAAGAAGTGAAGACGGGAAGAGGTGAATTGTGAATCGAAGATCGTGGACCGGAAAAAAGTTGCCGGTAGCCAGTTTCCAGGAAGTGGTGGAAGAAAAAATCGATAGTCAGCCAGGAAAAAACGGTATGGAGAAAAAAGATTCAGCAAAAACATTTCGCGATTTAATTGTTTGGCAGCATGCTCACGCTTTTGTTTTGGATGTTTACAGTGCTACCCTGTCATTTCCAAAAGAAGAAATATATGGATTGACATCACAATTTCGTCGAGCTGCGATTTCAATTCCGGCAAATATTGCAGAAGGTTTTGTGAAAAACTCAAATGCTGATAAAATCCGTTTTTTCAACATAGCTCAAGGTTCACTCGAAGAGTGTCGCTACTATATATTGCTTGCTGCAAATCTTCATTTTTTTTCTTCTGAGCGGAATGAATTGAATGAACAGGCTGAAAAGGTAAGCAAACTTCTTACCGGACTTATTAAAGCAATGAACAACGGATGAAATTTATTTTTTAAATCCGGTTACTGCTTCCCCATATTTATTCTCCCTTACTCCTGCAATGTGAAAACGAGCACACTCCTCCCCGACTACCCTCTACCTGCTACCTACTCTACCCTCTACCTGCTACCTACTCTACCTGCTACCTGCTACCTGCTACCTGCTACCTGCTACCTACTCTACCTACTACCTGCTACCTGCTACCTGCTACCTGCTACCGGCTACCGGCTACCTGCTACCTGCTACCTGCTACCTGCTACCTGCTACCTACTACCTACTACCTACTACCTACTACCTACTACCTACTACCTACTACCTACTACCTACTACCTACTACCTACTCTACCTACTACCTACTCTACCTACTACCTACTCTACCTACTACCTACTCTACCTACTACCTACTCTACCTGCTACCTGCTACCTACTCTACCTGCTACCTGCTACCTACTCTACCTACTCTACCTACTCTACCTGCTACCGGCTACCTGCTACCGGCTACCTCTTCTGCCCCACATACTTCCGGGCATACCGGCGACCTGATTTAGTCCCCAAAAAGCGATACTGCCTCACTATCCGGTTACGGTTCAGGAACTCCGTATTCGTCAGCTGAGCGATGATCCTCCTTTCGGTCTCGCTACCCTCCACATCCGACGGGCCCGCATCCGAAAGCAGCTTCACAATAAGCGGAGCGCACTCGAATGCGATAAACAGCAGCGTAATGAACTGCACCGCAGCGGCAGACGAACGACTCACATTATCGCCGCTCCGCGTCAACTCGCCAAGAGCCCAGTTCCTGTCGGCAAACCCTGCATGCGCTGCCTTCCGATCGAGAAGATCCTCGGTCAGCATCATCTGCCTGTTGATCCCCTCATCGGCTTTCTGCCGGTTCATATACGCCTGCATATCTGCAAGCTGCGACGCAAGAAACTCAAGACGCATCTGTTTGGCCCCGACAACCGCCTCCTTATTTTTCGCATAGGCCCCATACCCCGGAACTCCTGACGTCGTATTCGTCTTCGAACCGAACACCTCCTCCTTCAACTCCTCGCGAAGCCGATTCACATCGCCGCTCAACAGATCGTACTCCGCCTGATACTTCCTGATCTGCGACAACTCCTGAGCATACTTTTCATTGAACGACAACTGAACCCTTCCGATCTGCGCCTTCTGATCCAGAAGATAACGCTCCTTGAGACGCGCATGGATCTCCTTATCGAAAATCTTCAGTTCCAGAGGACGCGCAATAACAATCGCAATCAGAACGGCAAAAATAAAACGGGGAGAAGCCTGATAAAACTGCTTCATCCCCTTCGACGTCTTATTGATGCTCGAAACGATATACCGGTCAAGATTGAAAATCGCAAGCCCCCAAAGCAAGCCGAACGCAACCGACCAGAGCGGAGCGAAAGCACTGCCCGCAAACACGAAATACAAAGCATACCCGCCCGAAAGACCGGCAAAAAGAGCCGTAAACACAATGGTAGCGCCTATGCCGAGATACTTGCTATGCTCGGTCGAATACTTCTCGATCATATGAACCGGCGTACCCGAGCATACCCAGAAAAAACGTTGAATCTGTGAAAAGCTCATCCTCGGGGTTCTCCCGGCCCCCACTGGTAAGGTTACCGAAAAACAGCGTCTCATAATTTACGACAATATTTTCAGCAGGACAAACGGGGGGATTGTGGGCTGTAGACAGTAGCCGGTAGACAGTAGTAGGTAGCCAGTAGTAGGTAGCCAGTAGTAGGAAGTCGGTAGTCAGTAGGCTGTAGGCTGTAGGCTGTAGGCTGTAGGCTGTAGCCTGTAGCCTGTAGGCTGTAGGCTGTAGGCTGTAGCCTGTAGCCTGTAGGCTGTAGGCTGTAGGCTGTAGGCTGTAGCCTGTAGGCTGTAGGCTGTAGCCTGTAGGCTGTAGGCTGTAGGCTGTAGGCTGTAGGCAGAAAAAATACTGATCCCAGCGGGAATCCACTGTATTTATAAAAAAAATGGCAATAAAAATTCCCCCATTACCCGGTACCCATTCTTCACTCATCACTCGTCCCCCCGCTCACCGCTCACTGCCCACAATCTTCAGCCCACAATCTCCCGCAATGCGAAGCGAGCAAATCTGCGGGACGGCGAGATGGCGAGATGGCTGGATAGCTGGATGGCAAAACAGCCAACATCTTTCCCGGCTACCTACTACCTACTACCTACTACCAGCCCACGGCCCACCGCTCACTGCCCACAATCTTCAGCCCCCAATCTCCCGCAATGCGAAGCGAGCAAATCTGCGGGACGGCGAGATGGCTGGATAGCTGGATGGCAAAACAGCCAACATCTTTCCCGGCTACCTACTACCTACTACCTACTACCTACTACCTACTACCTACTACCTACTACCTACTACCAGCCCACGGCCCACCGCTCACTGCCCAATCTCCCGCAATGCGAAGCGAGCAAATCTGCGGGACGGCGAGATGGCGAGATGGCTGGATGGCTGGATGGCTGGATGGCA